>OCVV011360971.1_pt1 | contig 89604 bp, 71 predicted proteins | sample 1539721 | NCBI WGS metagenome assembly OCVV01 (sample SAMN02144230, study PRJEB22623) | gut metagenome | biome: sheep rumen | host: Ovis aries | place: New Zealand
TTGTGGTGATTTCAGATTCTAGGACGAAGGCCGTTTTTCGTTAAACGGGCGCTAGGGTGTCACCCTTACACCAACATTTTCGACGCGATCCACAGCTTCTTCCGATAACTCTCGCCAGTATGCCCAGTAAGGTTTGAAAGGCGCATATAACTTGTCATAGGAATGAGGTTCCATAATTGACCTTTGAATAGCTCGTATATCATCAACAGTGTAATCAAATAATTGCGCCAGGGACAAAGCATTATTTATTTGATTGAGCAGTATTTGTTCACATAAAACAGCGAGCTTGTCTCTCAAGAACGTTGATAGGCAAGCTCGCTGTTTTAGATCATTATGGGTCAAGCAGGCGCAGAACGGGAATTCATCTTTAGGGCGAACGTGCCCGCGCCCGGCTTCCGCTGTCTTGCTTAGACGAGACTGCATACTATACGTATGACCTCGCCTTCGATAAAATCCTTGCAGATTTGCTTAGTCTTGATGATTAATTTCGATGGATGCGTCTGTTGGCATTAGTTTACTTTAATTCGTCTCGTTCATAAGCCGGTTGCAGATGTAGATCAGCTTATCGCTCTTGAGGAGTTGTTTAAAAACACGATCGAGATCTCCATCGTCTTGTATCGTGATATTACACGGCTCGGCCTCTTCGAACTTATAACGGTCGTAGATTTTTGCAAGATCGTTGCACACGCCTCGGTCGACAGTCATGATAGCAGGATACGACGGATCGAATTTAATGATGAATAGTCTGAATCGGTAACCATCAGAACGAATCTCGAAGCAATAGTCATTTTTCTTGTACAGGTCACCGGCATCTTTGAGATTGGATTCGGGGATAAAATGGACTGTGCTTCCTGAGATAATTTTTGAAGCTACTATGGATGCACTTTCAGCCAAATCAAGCGCTGGGACAAGAGTCCTGCTAACATCGAAAGTCCGTGAAAACAACCCTTTAACCTTGCCTCCAGATGCTTCAGAAAGCAAATTGGCTTGTTCATTAATATACGGGATGATTCCTTCTGTCGTTTTTTGTTGCGGCTGAGTGAACACTTCTGCCCACGGGTTGTCATTGGAAGTCATAACTAGCTCACCTGATTCAAATCGATATCAACTAACAACGGCAAATGATCGCTAATCTTCCCGTTGGGACGAACTTTTGCAATCAAATCCCTATCCCCTATCCTCTTTAGATAACTATAGGAATTGATACAATCCATCAATTCTGGACTAACCAGCGCTTGGTCATAACAGTTCCAAATGGGACCGGTACAATCCCCGGAATAGTAAATAGAGCCATAGTTTTCCGATTCTTCTGACAACCACTGAATTGTTGGGTTATATAGAAAAGGATACTCGACTTCGCGCCACGTTCTTGACGATTTGTTTCTAACTATTCCTTTGAATAACATTGCATTAAAAGCATTGGGGTGAAGCAGTTCCTTGTCATATGGATTTGCGTTCAAATCGCCCAGAATTATCGTTTTGGAAATAGAAAGTTCGTTTTCATACCCACGGACTTCACCCATCATTGCACGGATATCCATTAGCCTAGATTCAGAATCAGGTGAAGACATGCGATCGGGGAGATGGGCTGCGCCCACAACGAAGATAGAATTACCTGATTTCATCGACAGCACGGTAAACCTAGACGCCTCGAAGCAGTCGAGAACTTCAATTGACTCTCGGGCAATAACTTTGACTTTGTCACAACCGCCAAAACCTAACGTTCTACAGCCAATACCTTCTAACTTTGCATCTGAAAAGTCGGCATGAGAAAACTCGGCAAAAGCAGCTATGCCGACCTCTTCCTCTCGCATGCACGTGAGGGCAAGATCGGCATTGTCTTTTTTATTTAAGTTCCAAAAGAGCAGCTTCATAATACGGGTCGAAGAAATCTGAGGGGCCAATACGCGATCAAACCGTACTTTAGCGTACACCTTTCGACATATGTTCGATCATGACCTTTAGCTCTTCATAGATTTGTTCACTAGGAGTTAGTTTGATTGGCCAATCTCGAGCGAACGATAAAGGGCAGTATCGTTATACATTATCATCGTTAGACACGCAAATTTAAGATTCCTGCCTATCAAGCATTTGTTTAGATCTATTAATCAACTGAAATAATCCCTTACGGACGTACTCAATACTCGATAGCGCTAGAAATATTAATATTGTCGACCCTAAAAGCCAGGGCACTGCATACCATTTATCGATTATGCCAAATATGACAAAAACGGATCCGAACATCCAGCTCATCACCGATGGATACATATGAATGAGGTAGACGCCGAACGTCATCCCTCCGAGAGTATTTATCACTCGGCTCTGTAACGTCCAAGTCTGAGCCCAAAGAAAGATGCATATTGAAAGTATGAGTGACACAGGGCGATAATTACCGCGCAAATAATAGCAAGAGTACTTACCTGCAGCTGGAATACGAACAGCCAGGACATCAAGCATAACAATAGAACTTGCGGCAATAATAACGACCAAAAGAATAATGATTTTAATAACGCGGTCATACTTCTCAAAGGAAATCTTCGCACGCTCCGCATATGCAATCGCAGCATAGAGCAGTAAAAAGCAAGTCAGATTATTCGCCCCAAGAGACGCAAGGCCAGCGATGGGAAGAATCGAAGACATACTCCATAGAAAGTAAGCAATTATTAGATAGTGTCTCAAAGTTTGAAGAGAGAATTTACATAGTGCCTCATGATAAAAGGGCCAGATAAGAAGAAACGCCGCATAAGTTGTCGGATACCACCAAAGACTGGTTGTCAATGGCAGAAATGATTGAACAAGAAGAAGCAGTGACCCCCCCCCGAAGCATAAAGTCACAAGTCCAAGCGTAATGCCATAAAAGAGAACCGACTTCTCAATCCTGGCAATAGATTTCAACGAATATCTAAATTCAGGCTGTTTTCTGAATAGAAAATAAGCCGAAACAAGAAAGAACAAGTTGTTTCCTACAAAAGCGAGGTTGCCCAAAATCTGGAAAGCTAGTTTGTTCGGAGTTATTCCTAAAATGTCGGTATCTACATCAAATGCATTTTTGGATACTAGATGATGAGCAACTATGGCGAGCATAGCAAGAACCTTAAGAAGCTCATATTTGGATTGTTTAACAGCCGGCATAGATCTCCTACCCTATATTTTCCAAAGTAAAACCGAACTTAATCTAATCGTGAGCATGCAATGACTCAACGGGAACATCTAACAGCGGGTTACGAAGATGGCAATGATGACTAGCGAAAAGTAGTTAATTCTGTACTCACAGGCAGACTTTAGGCAGCTAGGCTGTACTATTCGTCGTCCTAGCCGTTCTGATAGTGCTAAAGATAATATAGATTAAAAACTGATGGACTCTGTGTATTTCATTAGTCGGCCAACGAACGCCTTTTCCCATGGATGCAGCACCCGTAGATAACCCTATTTTTATATGGGACCGATCGTCTGTCCGCTTGATAATCTTTCCTGGAACCTCAGCAACGACGCTTCATGTGCCGAACATAACATTTTTACCTACGCGCGGAGCAGCGTCGTGCCCCACCGGGGTGCCAAGCGGTGCCTAGGGTAACATGCTGAAAGAATAGACAGCCCGGTCCGACAACTGCGCTAGCATGGATTTCGCACCCCCAGCCCTGCATGGTAGAAACTACAACTAGGGCCAATCCGGGCACCAATACCGATATCGCACGCGAACAAAATCCTGTTCAGCAGACGAAGTACATTGGCAAGCATCCGCAATCGTCCGCATTCGCGCTCGAAATCACGCATCGCAGCCAACAACATCCCCGGCGAAGCCTTGCGGCATACGCACGCGCCAGTATAGTCGGGATGGTGCAGACAAAAGCACCAGGCGTCCACATAAACACCGAGCTTCTCCAGCTCGTCCTCCATGCAGCGATGGAGGTTCCGCATGTCTGCCTCGGTGTAAAGGCCCTTGGCGATGTCTTCCTGGTTGGTGACGACAAGCTTGTACTCGGGGTCCTCGAAGTAGCAGCGCATGATGTCGACCGTGGAGGGAATCAGCTCCAGCTTCTCGGGCTCGTGCAGGTGCCCGGTGTCCACGTTGATCGTGCTGTCGCGGTCGAACATGGCAAGTCTCCACGACCTGGCGAGCGGCGCGAGCATGGTCTGGGCGAACTTGTAGTCCTCGGGAAACCCGATGTCGATGAAACTCGAGAGGAGCTGCTATCTGTTATATCCGGGCATCATTGTGCTCCCTAAACCTTCCAAAACGAGCCAATTCGATTGATGTCGTCTTTAACGAGTATCTGGCCGTGCTGGACCTCAATGACATGGAGGTCGCCGCCGACGGCCCGCGCCGAATGCGGCGTTGTAGCAGGAATCTGTACAACGGACCCGGCGCGAACCTGCTGCACCAGCCCGTCCAGCACGACCTCACCGGTACCGGAGATGACCGTCCAGACCTCGCCGCGGTGCATGTGGCGTTGGTAATCCAGCTGGCCGCCCTCGCGGATGATGAGCTCCTTCGTGAGTGCCTTCGCCCCGTCGGGGAAGACGCTGCTGTCGATGACGCGGTACTCGCCCCAGGAGCGTTGCTCGTACATAGGACGGCTCTCCGCAACGGCGTTGACCTCGGACTTGATGTTGGCTGAAGCCTCCTTGCCGGAGACGAGGATGCCGTCGGGCGTCGCCACGACGACGGAGTCCGAGATGCCCGCGACGACCATCGGAAAACCGGTCTCGTTGATCACGTGGACGTTCTCGCACGTCTTGGTATCGACCACGACTCGGCCGGATGTGCACTCGGCCATCTCGTCGGTCAGCGTGTTCCAGGTTCCCAGGTCCTTCCACTCGCCCGCGTAGGAGACCGCGCCGATGGACGACGCCCTCTCCACGACCTCGTAGTCGAAGGAGTTCTTGGGCAGCTCGGCGTAGCGGGAGCGAAACTCGTCGAAGGTGTCGCAGGACAGGTACCTGGCGGTGAGGCCGGTGAGCCAGCCGAGCCTGAACGCGAAAACGCCGCAGTTCCAGAGGGCCCCTTGGGAGATGAGTTCCCGTGCGGCCCCCTCGTCGGGCTTCTCGGTGAAGCGTTCGACGCGGCGGGGCCAGCCCACCCCCGCCGCGGGCACGATGTATCCGTACTTGCCGCTGGGGTAGGTGGGCTCCACGCCCATGAGGACCAGCTCGGCGAAATCCGACTGGACGGCCTCGTCGAGCTTGACGACGCTGTCGTAGTACGCCTGGTCGGCGTAGCTGTCGATGGGCATGACGATGACGGTGTCACCCTCCCCCGCGCCCTGTTCGAGCGCGAGATGCGCGCACGCGAGCATGATGGCCGGGGCCGTGTCGCGGCGCTCCGGCTCGAGCACAAGAGTGTAGTTGCCCTCCACCTGGCGGCGGATGGACTCCTCCTGGCTCGCGCAGGTGGCGATGGTTATATCGATATCGGCGTCGACGGCGCCGATCTGCCCGAAGACGCGCTGGACCATGGAGACGTGGTTGCCGTCCGCATCGCGCAGGACCTTGAGGAACTGCTTGGAGCGGGTGCTGTTGGAGAGCGGCCACAGGCGCGTGCCCGAGCCGCCGGAGAGCAGGACGAGGTAGATCATTAGCGGGTCCCTCCCAAGATTGACGTGGCGTCCGCGGCCAGCGCGACGAGCTTGGACTCGGACTCGGAGCGGTCGGAGCCCTTGGCGAACACATAGGCCTTGGCCTTGGGCTCGGTGCCGCTGGGCCGGAACAGGACGCGCGACCCGTCGGCGAGCCTGAACTCGAGGACGTCCGCCTCGGGCAGCCGCTGGGGCTCGTCGGTCGGGTTGACGACGGGCATCGGCGCGCCCTGGGCGTAGTCGATGCGCTCCGCGACGGTGAGGCCGCCGATCTGCTCCGGAGCGTGGTCTCGGAGGCCGGACATCATCGCGGCCATGTCAGACGCGCCCTCGGGTCCCTCGTATGCCTGGCCGAGAAGCGCGCTCGACCAATAGCCGTATTCCTTGTAGAGGCGCTCCATGGCCTCGTAAAGGTCCAGCCCCCTCGTCTTCCAATGTGCGGCGAGCTCGCAGACGAGCATGGAGGCGACCACGGCGTCCTTGTCGCGGACGGAGGTGCCGGCGAGGTAGCCGTAGGACTCCTCGAAGCCCATCAGGAAGTCGCCCTCGCGGCCCTCGGACTCCAGCACACCGACCTGCTCGCCGATGAACTTGAAGCCGGTGAGCGTGCGGCGCAGCTCGAGACCACGGGCGCGGGCGATATCGTCGGCCATGGGCGCGGAGACGATTGTGGTGCAGGCGACCTCGCGGGCCATGTCGGCGCCGGACCCGTCCGCCTTGGAGGCGAGGAAGTCTAGCAGGAGCAGGCCCACCTCGTTGCCGGTGAGCAATTTATACTCGCCTGCATGCGGGACGGCGATGCCGACGCGGTCGGCGTCCGGGTCGGTCGCCAGGAGCAGGTCGGGTTTCACCCTGTCGCAGTACTCGAGCCCGAGTTTCAGCGCCTCGCGCACCTCGGGGTTTGGGTACGGGCAGGTCGGGAAGTCGCCATCCTGGATACACTGCTCGTCGACGGTCGCGACATCGGCCACGCCGATCCCCTCGAGCACGCGAGACACGCACTCCAGGCCGACGCCGTGGAGCGGGGTGTAGACGATGCGGAGCGCCGAGCAGTCCTCGCCCGTGGAGACCTCTAGCGTCTCCTCTATGTAACGGTCGAGAACTCTCTCGGGAACCCACTGAACCAGCCCCTCTTCCAGGGCCCTATCGAACGCCATCGCCTTTACGCCATCGAAGCAGTCGACGGGGTCGATGGCCGCCTGGATGGCCTCCGCCGCCTCGACGGTGATCTGGCAGCCGTCGGCGCTGTAGACCTTATAGCCGTTGTATGCCGCGGGATTGTGCGACGCGGTGATGTTGACGCCGGCCGAGCAGCCCAAGGCGCGGACTGCGAAGCTGAGTGCGGGCGTGGGTTCAACTCTCTCGAACAAATACGACTTGATTCCGTTTTCGGCGAGAACCTCAGCGACTCGACGCACAAACTCCTCGGAACCGTGACGGGTATCGCGGCAGAGCGCGACGGTCGGGTTCTCAAAGGTGCTATTCAGGTAATCCGCCAAGCCCTGCGTAGCCTTGCCGACGGTATAGACGTTCAGACGGTTGGACCCGAGGCCGATTTTGCCGCGCAAGCCGCCGGTGCCAAAGGATAATTCACGATAAAAGGCCTCGTTGATCTGATTTATATCAAGGCTAATGAGTCTATACCGATCACGATTACTGCAGCAGCTTATCCATCTTGCATAGTTTTTGAAAATATCGTCTAAATTCAAGGGAATTACCTAAATTCAAGAGTTTTGATAGGGGTTTAGAAAAGCGCAAATAAATCAATCAACATGCGCTCAAGGTGCAATGCGCATCAACTATCTCTTGTTCAAATAGAGATAGTCATGATTCTCCGATTGTCAAAGTGCGGGTTTGAAGCCTTGACCATAGTCAGTGCTTCAAACTAAAGAGCCTTCCTCCACACCATCTTGTCCACGACGCCGGTGTAGCTCTGGACGATCTTGACTACCTTGGTGGAGACGGTCTCGTCGGCGTAGTCGGGCACGGGCGCCTCGGGGAGCGACCCCTCCGCGTCGAGCTCGACAGCGGTGTGGACCGCCTGCAGCAGACCGCGTTCGCTGATGCCGGCGAGAGTGAAGCACGCCTTGTCGAGCGCCTCGGGGCGCTCGGTGGAGGTGCGGATGCACACCGCCGGGAACGGGCGGCCGACAGACGCGAAGAAGCTGGACTCCTCGGGAAGGGTGCCGGAGTCGGAGACAACCGCGAAGGCGTTCATCTGCAGGCAGTTGTAGTCGTGGAAGCCCATGGGCTCGTGCATGCGCACGCGCGGGTCCAGCTTAAAGCCGGTGGCCTCGAGGCGCTTGCGGGAGCGCGGGTGGCAGGAGTACAGGATCGGCATGTCGTACCTCTCGGCCAGCGCGTTGATCGCCGAGAACAGGCTCGTGAAGTTCGCCTCGGTGTCGATGTTCTCCTCGCGGTGCGCCGAGAGCAGCATGTACTTCTTCGGCTCCAGGCCCAGCTCGGAGAGGACGTCGGACGCCTCGATCTTGCCCAGGTTCGCGCGCAGGACCTCTGCCATGGGAGATCCCGTGACGTAGGTGCGCTCCGGGGCGCAGCCGGTGTCCTTGAGGTAGCGGCGAGCGTGCTCGGAGTAGGCCAGGTTGACGTCGGAGATCACGTCGACGATGCGGCGGTTGGTCTCCTCGGGCAGGCACTCGTCCTTGCAGCGGTTGCCCGCCTCCATGTGGAAGATGGGGATGTGGAGCCTCTTGGCCGCGATGGCGGACAGGCAGCTGTTGGTGTCGCCCAGGATCAGCAGCGCGTCGGGCTGCACCTGCATCATCAACTTGTAGCTCGCGGCGATGATGTTGCCCACGGTCTCGCCCAGGTCGGCGCCCACGGCGTCCAGGTAGACGTCGGGGTCGTCCAGCGACAGGTCGCGGAAGAAGATGCCGTTGAGCGTGTAGTCGTAGTTCTGCCCGGTGTGCGCCAGCAGGCAGTCGAAGTGGCGGCGGCACTTCTTGATGACCTCTGACAGGCGGATGACCTCGGGGCGCGTGCCCACGATGATCAGCAGCTTCAGGCGGCCGTCGTCTTTGAACTTGATATCTGGGTTCTCATTCAATTGAAATCTCCTATCAATGTACACCGCACCTTACATCCAGCGACAAGCCATTAACCATTTCTCGTAATCACAGCAAATCATGGCTTCCTCAATCTGCTTCAGCCAAAAGTCGTTGGTTGAGAAGTCTCCAAACCGTTCTGGGAAATTGCGAATAATTTCTGAGCAACATTGAAATGCGATTCGGAGCTTGTCATCGTTGAGAGCAGTAAGACGTGCCTTTAGAAGCGGACCAAACTGGCGTAACGTCTGCTCGTACAGGACGAAAGTCATCTCAATTCCCAATCGTTCCATTTCATTGAACATCTCCAAGACAACCCAGATGCTATCGAGCCCCTTCTTCGAAAACGCCGATGTAGCCGTGATACCTTGAGGATTTGCTCTGTAGTAATAAACTGAACCAGTAATACTTGCCGTCTTCGCGGAACGACTGAAAATCAGATAAGGTAAACAGGTGTCTTCGAACCAAAAACCCTCTGGGAAACGCACGTCATCCCAGAGGGAACGCCTATAAACCGCCCCCCATGGCAGGCCCGAAAGACCCGCTGTGGGGACAGTGAGAATCGCCCCACGCATACCCTTGAATCTTCGGCGGCGACCTTCAGCGTTGCAGTACCAATACCCCCCCCAACAATGTCGGCATCAAGTTCAATCGCTCGGCTCATAAGCCTCTGGACCGCGTCACGCGGTATGAAGTCATCTGAATCGACGAAGCAAATATAACTGCCGGAGGCGACGTCCAAAGCAGCGTTACGAGCCCCCGCATGTCCGCGATTTTTCTGATGAATTACCTTTAAGCGGTGGTCGAAATCATAATTGCGCAACATGGCCAAGGAATCATCGGTGGACCCATCGTCAACGGCAATCACCTCGAACGAGAACTCCGTCCTTTGACCAAGACAGGAATCGATACATTTCCCAAGATAATTTTGTGCATTGTAGACTGGAATTATTATAGAAAGGTCAACCCCAATCTCATTCTTTATTACGTGCAGCGGAGGATGACAAATCGGCCTAGGCGAAACAATTTCGAGAGACTTTATTAGACTATCAAGATTCTCTCCTTTGGAAGAGCCGTGGCCCAGATTCTTGCAATCGTATTTGTAAAGGGATCTCTTGGCAGCCTGCGGCAAGAGTTTCTTAAGCTTAAATAGCGACACGGCGACTCCTCATAATGCTTCGCAACACTTCAACGCACTTGCCGAAAAACGCCCTGGTCTCTTTTTTGTTAAAAGCGCAATAAACACCCATCAATGCAAGAGTCACCACAAACGCCTCAACCATCTTCAGTTGGTTATTAACCACCACGAACATGATGGCAAACACCAAAGACGATGTACAAATCCTCGAGTTGTGCTCACCATAAGAAGTGGAGAGTAGGAACATGCCGAGATAAGCCCTGATCGCGAGAGCAGCTACCGCAGCCACCATCACCGCATAAATGTCCACAAGAACATAGGCAGCGACGTAGACGCCAATTCCAGCGAAAGTCAGAGATATAACATTGACCGCAAGGATTCGAACCGGCTCGCAACGAACCTTAAAAAACGTGTTACATATCATGTCGCCCAAAGATTCGAAGAGAACTATGGGCATTAAAAATACGAAATAGACCAAGCTGCCAAGATATTCAGGAAGCCACAGGGAGACAAATAGGGAAGCAGGGTAGTAGATGGCAAAAGCAAGCGGAAGCAAAATGAGAGCATAGTTTCTCAGCATTGCGTACAGGCCCCCGAGCTCCGCAGAGTCAGTTTGTCTAAGAGCGGGGAACAGGACCATGCTTAGCTGGCTAATAAACATGAGAATAAAATTGACGAGCGACAATGAGAGTGAAAGCTGTCCAAAAACGGCTATGCCCCACCTCGCCTCGATGATATAGCGGGCTAAACCGAGTATTAACATGCCGCAAACGTTCGCGACAGTCATGACCAGCCCGAGTCTCATGTCATGGAAGAGCGCCTGAAGGCCACTATTAAGCGTCACTGAGGCTGACATGAGAAAATCCCTGGCATGGTACAGGCAATAAGCGAGGGCAACGCACCTCGCGACAATGTAGGCAGCGATGTAGATGCCGCAGTCAGAAATTCGTAACAGAACACAGGCGGCCAAAGGCACGAGAAAGACGAAACGATCCACAACGATGGACATCGAGTATAGTTTCGTCTCGTTCATGGATTGAAACACGTACCCGAGAAAGAACGTCGCATTTGATACAACCATATATAAAGCCGCACCAATGTAGAGAATAAACTTGTCGGAATCCCTTGCGAAAACGAACGAAAGAGCAATAATCGCAAACATGAACAGAGACTGCATCGCTAGACTCAATCCGAATTCAGTTTTTACGAGATGCTTATCTATTTCAGAGCGTGTCTCACCACCATGTGTGAGATACACACCGTCGTTGACGCCAAGTTGGAAAAAACTGACGTACGAGACGAGGAATACGAAATACTGCCAGTAACCGTAGTCCTCCACCCCCATAATTTTGGGAACGAGAAGTGTCGTAAGGACACTACATACTAGCGCTACGCCCTGGGAGAGAAACGCAAACCATAAGTTCTTCGCGAGCGACCTAATGTTCATAATCGAAACCGCAATCTTTAATTGCCACATAACCAAGTATCAACAGACCCCAGAGAGTCTTCGACCAGAATGACGATAGAGAAACTATGAGGACGGCTTCACCTAAGATGGCTGCAAGCACCACATAATCTCTCTTGTGTGCAGCACAAAGGCACGCTGCAATTAACATGCCAACAAATGAAATGAGGCCGAGAATCCCGACATCGTACAGAAGCTCGATATAAACGTTGTGCGCGACCAGATGTGCCGAGTTGGCCAAAGTGGTCGTTCCGAAGCCATGTCCGAAAAGCTGCTGCAACACGTTGGAGTCAAAGAAGGCTGAAATGAGTTGTCGCCAAATGGCCATGCGAGACTCTGCCGTTCCCGTGCTCGCCTCACCAGAGAGGAACCTGGAACTAATGGCGTCTGGGAAAAGTCGCAATATGGATTCGAAATTTAGAGCCAACATTAATAGTATAAAGATTGCGGCGAGACAAATCGGGATTTTATGTTTGTCATTCCTGACGGCTGCGGCCAAAGCGACTGTGAAAGCGACGCCCACCGCCATAAGACCGCCTCGCGATCCAGTCATGAGAACGGTGTAGAAGAAGAAAACAAGAAGAGCGATGTACGCGGGATTGCGCCTCTGAATTCCAAAATACGTCATCGTGGCAACCGGAAGAAGATAATAGCCACAGAATTCGTTCGGATCCTGTTGAGACCCCATCACATTGGGCACAACTCGACCGCTTACCCACTCTGAGCCGACCTGACCGGGAGATACGATTGCAAGAACTCCGAGCAGAATAGCGGCAAATATCAGGCAGCGTTTCCATAGTAAGACGTCGTAGGTTGTGAAGGTGACGGCGCAGGCGATAACCACGATCAGGATATTGAGGAATACCGTGAAATACGCATTGTATTCGTTAAAGCCCACAGGAATTGAGAACAGCGAGCATATGCAGATGAACGAAAATGCCGAAACTAACGCTCCGATACCGTCAAGGCGCAATCTCCAGCGGGGAGCCTCGAACAAGCAAAGCGCAATTGTGGCGAAAGCAGCAAGTCTGCCGACCGAAACGCCCGACGTAATTGCAACGAAGTCGAAAGACAGCAGCAAAAAGTAGAATCCGAAAACAAGGCCATTTCGACTACACCCATTAAACAGCGAACGCCATTTGATCCTTATGCCACTCATTATCCTCATCGCTGAGCCACACAGTCTAAATAAATGGCTTCATACCTAGATGTACATTCATTGACGCTGAAGCGGCAGGCCAATTCCCTAGAACGCGCCGAGGCTTCCGCTCCGAAGCCGAGCTCCATCGCATAACACATCTTGGAAGAAAGCGTGTCCACATCTCTAGCCGGAACCAGTGCGCCGTTACCACGGACGATGTCGGACATGCCTCCAACGTCAGTCGAGATGACAGGGAGACCGCAAGCCATTGCCTCGATTGCGGATAGAGGCAAACCCTCGTAATCTGATGAAAGAATGAATACCTTTGAAGACCAAAGTGCGTCCCGAACCTTCGTCTTCTCTGAAATCTGGCCCAAGAACTGGACGGCATCCGAGAGCCCTAGCTCATTGGCTAGATTCTCGAGCTCTTGACGCTCGGAGCCGTCTCCGACTATGCAAAGCCGCGAAGCGGGGTGCCGAGCCACCGTATTCGCAAAAGCGCGGAGAAGAAGCTTTTGATTTTTCTGGGGTCTTAGCCCAGCCACGTTAATAAAATCGAATCTGAAATCACGAAGGTCTGATTTATTGGAAGGATGAAAGAATTCGACGTCGACCGGATTATTAACTAGCTCAACCACATTTTCGGCAAGTTTATAATAACGGGCAGTCAAAACCCTATTCTGCTTGCTAATTGCAACGGGAACGGCTCGTCCCGTTCGATACATCCAAGCCATAATTTTTTTCAACGCGGATCCAGGCGTTTCTATTTCAGGAACGTTGTGGACGGTATGTACGAGTTTCACTCCATGCGCCAACACCCAAGGAAGACAATACTGAACCGCACCGAGATGCGTATGGACGACATCCGGTTTGAATGAGTTCAACGCGCTCCAAGTTTGAGATATGCCTTTGAAGCGGCTCTCTGATTCTGCAAAGCCAAGATACATAATCGATGCGCCCGAGTCCTCGACCGCACGTTCCATCTCGTTGTCCTCGCGTTGTCCGTAGATGCAGATAACACGAACGTCAAATAAGTTCTTGTTGATATGAGAGGCCAACTCGGAGACCATGTGCTCCGCCCCACCGCACCCGAAAAGGTAGTGAACTATAGCGATCCGTGTTTTACGCATATTGCTGCCCGCAAGATTCACTATGTTGCAATCGACTCCCTATGACCTTGGCGGGCACACCCCCCACAATGGAATATTCCTGGACGTCTTTATTCACAACAGCCCCAGATGCGACAACCGCACCACGGCCAATGGTGACGCCCTTTAAAATCACTGCGTTGGACCCCACCCAATTGTCTCCAGCAAACACCACGTCCTGGTCATTCTCAGGAAGTTTCTCATCGTCACAAATTGAAGCCATTGGACGGTCAAGAATATCAATCCTATGGTCGCCCGTAACCACAGTGACATGCGGACCGAAAAAGACGTCATTACCCAATATTAACTTCGCCTTAGTCGCCAGAATGCAGGCGTGCGATCCCAAGTTAACGTTGTTGCCAACGATGACATTTTCGTTGCCGGAGATCTCGCAGCCCACACCAATCCTGAATCCGGAACCGCATGAAGCAAAAGACGCGGCAAGCAACCGAGCCTTAATTGAGTCCCTCAAAATCGAATTCACTTTCCGCGGGACCTTTAAAATAACAGATGCAAGCACCTGCTTTGGTTTTTGTCTTGCCATTAAACAACCTCTTACCGGTACGAACGCCGCACTTCATTCCAGCATTTATAAAGAGTCTCTTCGACCTCAGTATCCGAATATTCCTTAAGGGCCTTAGCCCTTCCGCATGCCCCGATTCGCTCCGCAAAGCCATCGTCGCTTAAAATCCTATCGATAGCTTCCTTAATCCCATCGACATCGCCTGGGCTCACCACGAGTCCGGCTCCACCTGACAGCATTTCGGGAAGAGCACCAACATCGCTCGCAACAACAGGTGTCTTCATAGCAAAAGCCTCGAGGATTACATTGGGGAATCCTTCTGTATAGCTCGGAAGGACGAGGCACTTCGAAGCGGCGATTTCGGCCAACGCCTCGTTGTGGCTCAAAGAACCAGTGAACATGACATCGTCACGTGATCTCCAGTTGGAAATTCGACTTGTAAAATCAGGTTGCACCGGGCCTATGATTTTCAGTCTTGCGCCTGCATTCCGTGCGCTCGTGGAGTCCCAAGCTTTGAGCAGGTCGAAAATCCCCTTCTGTTCGTTCACGTGTCCTACGAAAACTACCTGGTTGCACCGAACCTGCTCGGGACATTCAAGATCCGATATATCTATAGGGTTCGGAATAAGAAAAGATCGCTTTTCAGCACCATGGGACAGCAATGCATCATACGTAGCCCGATCCATTGCCACTAGGCCATCTGCCTCTTTTAACAAGGAAGACAACAAACGGCTTTCTAAAGAAGATCCATCCAACAAGGCTGGAATCCTTCCAAAATGGAAGTGAAGAACCACTGGAATAGAACGTCTATGAGCTGACTTCGTTAATAGCAGGTCTCGCAGAAAGCCTTTTCCCCCGCTTGTGCAGATATGAAGAACGCTTCGATTTGAATTTGAATACGACTTAAACGTATCTTTTGCTAAGGAAAGGATACGTTTAAGTCCCATTGCGTTGGCAATCAATCCTCTGTCTGCCGCCTCCGCTTTCAACGAGATATCAATCGTCTGACATTCAACCCTCTCATCCTGTTGTAGAGCAGAGAGGACGATTCGAGACCAATTGGTAATCCCTCCATTAGGAGGAGGAAACGGGGTGGCCAAGAACACCCGAAGTCGGCCTTTTGCGTCCGCAGCCATCATCGCCGGAGCTAGACCTCCTCGTAGTAGGTGTCGGGGTTCTCGGGGTCGAAGGGCTCGTTTGCCCACATGACCGTCACGAGGTCCTCGGTGTCGGACAGGTTGGTGATGGAGTGCGTGTAGCCCGGGATCATCTCCACGGCGCGCATGTCGGTGCCGCTCACCACGTACTCGTCGACGGGAAACGGGTTTCCATCGGCGTCCTCCCCCACCTTCCTGAGCTTGATCGACGCGGTGCCGGAGACCACCAGGAACCTCTCCCACTTGCTCATGTGCCAGTGGTTGCCCTTGGTGATGCCGGGCTTGCTCACGTTGACGGAGACCTGGCCGCGCTCAGGCGTTCGCAGGAACTCGGTGAACGAGCCGCGCGCGTCCGTGTTGGGCTTGAGACTATAGGCGAAGTTGCCCGGCTCGTAGTAGGACAGGAACGTGCTCCAGAGCTTCTTGGAGAAGGAGCCCTCCGAAAGGTCGGGCACCGAGAGCGTCTCGCGGCTGTCGCGGAAGCTGTCGAGCAGGTAGACGATCTCGCCCAGGGTCTTCACATCGGTCTTAGGGACGTAGCAGAACCCGTCTCCCTCTACCCTCTCGAGGCCCTCGTAGCCGCAGCGGTGCTCCTCGCCCAGCAGGGCGCCAAGCATCTCGCCGACCAGGTCGTCGATGTAGAGGAGCTCCAGCTCCACCGAGGGGTCGTTCACGGTGTAGGGGCGTCCGTTGGCGATGGCGTCGCAGAAGGTGGCCACGGCGGAGTTGTAGCGCGGGCGGCACCACTTGCCGTAGAGGTTGGGGAAGCGGTAGATGAGCACAGGCGCCCCCGTGCGCTCCGAGTACTCCCGGAACAGGCCCTCCCCCGCCAGCTTCGACTCGCCGTAGACCGAGCCCTCGAAGCGGCCCGAGAGGCTCGCCTGCGTGGAGCTGGAGAGCATGACGGGGCACGCGTTGCCGTGGCGCTCGAGCGTGCCCAGCAGCGTGGACGCGAACCCGAAGTTGCCCTCCATGAACTCCGCCTGGTCCTTGGGGCGGTTGACGCCGGCCAGGTTGAAGACGAAGTCGGCGCGGGAGCAGCAGTCCTCCAGCTCGGCGGGCGCCGAGTCCACGTCGTACTCCATGACCTCGAGGGGAAGGAGCGACTGGTATTTCGCGCGGCGGTCCTTGCCGTCGCGGATGTTCTTCAGCGCGCAGCAGAGGTTCCTGCCCACGAAGCCCCTGGCGCCGGTGACGAGTACGCGCACCCTACTGCACCGCCTCGTGCTCGCGGCCCTCGAGCGCCAGCTGCACGTACTCGGCGGTCTTGATCTTGGCGATGGTGCCCTCCACGTCGAGCCTCTCGGTGTTGTGGGAGGTGTAGGACTCGTCGGCCTGGGTCTCCACCTCGCCGTCGACGACGAACTTGTCGTAGTTCAGGTCGCGCGAGTCGCAGGCCACGCGGTAGTAGCCGCCCATGTCCTCGGCGCGCAGGCGCTCCTCGCGGGTCATGAGGGTCTCGAAGAGCTTCTCGCCGTGGCGGGTGCCGATCACCTGGGTGCCCACGCGCCCGAAGACCTCCTGCACGGCCTCGGCGAGGTCGCCGATCGTGGAGGCAGGGGCCTTCTGGATGAACAGGTCGCCGGGGTTGGCGTGCTCGAAGGCGAACTGCACCAGGTCCACGGCCTCGTCCAGGTTCATCAGGAAGCGTGTCATGTTGGGGTCGGTGACCGTGAGCGGCTCCCCTTTTCGGATGCGGTCGATGAACAGCGGGATGACGCTGCCGCGCGAGCACATGACGTTGCCGTAGCGGGTGCAGCAGATGGTGGTGCGTCCTGCGCCGTTGCGGGCGTTGGCGTAGATGATGGACTCCATCATGGCCTTGGACTTGCCCATGGCGTTGATGGGGTAGGCGGCCTTGTCGGTGGACAGGCACACGACGCGGTCGACGCCCTCCTCAATGGCGGCGTGCAGGACGTTGTCCGTGCCGATGACGTTGGTGCGCACGGCCTCCATGGGGAAGAACTCGCAGGAGGGCACCTGCTTCAGGGCGGCGGCGTGGAAGATGTAGTCCACGCCGTGCATGGCGTCGCGCACCGACTGGGCGTTGCGGACGTCGCCGATGAAGAAGCGCACCTTCGAGGCGAGCTCGGGGGACCTCTCCTGCAGGCGGTGGCGCATGTCGTCCTGCTTCTTCTCGTCGCGCGAGAAGATGCGGATCTCGGCCAGGTCGGTGTTCATGAAGTGCTTGAGCACGGTGTTGCCGAACGAGCCGGTGCCGCCCGTGATCATGAGGGTCTTGTCTTTGAACGTGCTGATGCCTTTAGTCATTGATATCTCCGCTACTAACTATCGATTCGATTACTTCCAAATAGCTGGATACAGCTTTGTCTCTAGAACCCTTCAGCTCAGCAAATCGGCGGGCGTTAACTCCCGCTTCGGCTCTTCTTTGCGGATCCGTAAACAAGCTCCTGAGATTTTTATTGCGGCTTAACCTGTCAGAGGGATCGGATATGGCTCCCAAATGCGAACCATTGATGGCATCCCCTAAATCACTATCAACGTCGAATGATGCCAAAACGGGTTTACCAGTAGCGAAAATTGACCATGCCTTGCTCGGAAAACCTGCCTTTCCCACACCAGGGGCACACGAGATATACGCAATATCTGCCATGCTATAAACCTGTGCGACACGCGAAACTGGCTGCAAGGGTCTAAACAGCAGATTGTTTAGACCCATTGAAGAGGCTAGCGATCTAAGGTGTTCCTCTTCAGACCCTTCGCCCACGATGACGAATTGAATGGGAAGATCACTCGAGTCCTCAGCGAGTTCAAGAAATGATTCCATTCCCTGAGAGCCGCCCAAATTGCCAGCATAGAGAACCGTAAAAATATTGCTGTCGATACCAAGCTCTTCAAACAGAGGATTATTTTCTTTGGCGACCTGGGTTACCGTATCCACATCTTCCCAGTTCATAACAACCGATACTTTTGAGGCTTCAGCACCCTTAGCTAGAATATTGGCGCGCATACGCTCAGAGATAGTAATTATCCGCGTTGCATTACGGTATGAAGAGTCCTCGATCCATCGGCCTATTTTCCAAGGTATAGACTTCTTAGCAGCAAGCCCCGTCGTGACAAGGGAATCTGGAAAAATATCCTGAAGATTGTATACGAACGGCTTTCCTTTGATTCTCGATGCTAAGCCGATTACAAAACCTTGGGTCGGAGGGCCGCTACCCGTAAAGACAACATCGTATTTTTCGTCCAACGCCTTGCAGAAGCACTTGATGCTGAAAATCATGTACCGGAAGGCTCTTTGGATGGGATTCTTACCTTCCTTACATAGCGACATTCGATGAATGATAACCCTATCACCACGTGTTGATTCTATGCGATTCTTCTTGTAGCACTCACGAACCTCATCACTAACACCACGAGTCGGAACGGGAACAAAGACGTTAACTTCCCATCCCGATTTCGCCATCCCATCCAATAAATCCTGTACGAGATGGGAGCCACTCGCCTTCTCGGGAGGGAAGTATTGGTCGAAGTAGAGGACCTTCATCAATGCCCCTTATTTGCTTTAAGATTGAGTTTTGCAATCAAAAGGTCTGACATGGCTTCAGCTGAATAACGCTCACGCCCAAAGTCGTAGGACGCCCTGGTCATTTGACTATATTCCGCTTTTCCGACCGCAGTTGCCTTTTTGACCTTACAAATAAAAGCATCGATATCGCCCGCAGGGACGAGGAAACCCGTCACACCATCCATAACCTGGTTTCCAATTGCTCCAACGTCAAACGCAACTACGGGTCTCCCGTACTTGTAGGCATCAATTATCACACCTGACTGCGACGCGCTCTCATATGGCAGAAGGACCCACGAGGCTTGCCGAAATGCTTCCTCCATCTCGGTATCCGTTACCTCACGGTCAACGACCGTGCAGTTAGGAAGATCCTTAATAGCATCGAGGGCCGAACGGCTCTGATCATCTGGAGAACCCATGATGGTAAAGCGCAACATGGGCATCGAACGAACAATCTCATCCATAGCCGGTAGGCCCTTATACTTGCGCACGCGTCCGAAGAACAGACAACTGCCGTCACCCACACCGGGTTCGTAAGGAGGCCATTCACGGAAGACGCCAACAGTAAGTATGCGCTCGGCAGGCACCCCATAGAGACGCGAACAATCTTCGCAAAACGCTTCACTCTTAATCGCGACAAAATCAGACAGGCGACACTGAAGCTTTTGGCAGGCAAGCACCGATTTGGAACCGTCGTGCGGAACGACATCATGCAAGGTAGTCACACGCGTGTATTTTTTACCCAAACATGCCAAGACATAGCAGTTCCATAGGTGGACGCTCTCAAAGTAGACCGTCTTGCAACCCGTGGAACGAATAGCGGCGACCACATGATTTGCAGCAGCAACGTCAAAAGTACCTTTTGCGATGCCAGGACGGGCAGGACAGTCAACGAATATGTTGTGAGAAGTGTGTTTAGCGTTGGAACAGACAGGGTCCTTTGCTCCAACAGTCCAAACCTCATAGCCTCGTGCATCCAAAGCCGAAAACATGGCGTAAAGACTATTTTGCATGTCGCTGTTCATAGACAACGAGACGAGGCAGATGCCGGATGTGGGAATGTCCAACGGGATGGTCTTACTCATCGAGCTCCCTCCCCCGTCTTCACAACGCCGAGAGTTTTAAGCATGATGACAAAATCCATCTTGAGATTACGAGATGCGATGTAATAGAGATCGAACTTAACCTTCTCGCTCGGAAGCAGGTCGTATCCGCCGGTCACTTGTGCAAGTCCCGAGATACCCGGGCGAACCATAGTACGGTAATGCCAACCGTGAATACGCTTCTCGAACTCTTTGCAAAATGCAGGACGCTCTGGGCGCGGTCCAATAAGGCTCATGTCGCCCTTAAAGACGTTCCAAAATTGTGGAATCTCGTCTAGACGCGTCTTGCGCATAATCTTGCCGAAAGGCGTGACGCGTGGATCTTCATCCTGTGCCCACTGAGCGCCTCGAGACTCTGCGTCGGTGTACATGCTTCGGAATTTATAGATGTTAAACACTTTGCCGTCTTTGCCCACACGACGCTGGGCATAAATAACAGGGCCCTCAGATTCGGATTTAATCTTGACTGCAATGGCCGCCATCGGAATTGCAAGCAGAATTAAGGCACAGCCACAGGAAACAACGTCAAAGGATCGCTTAATAAAACGATAGAATAGTCCACCATTAACGACTGGCTCTTCCAATTCAACAATGTCATTACCGGGCAACAGCTTCTCCAGCACATCTGCTGGAATACCGTTTTCGCTCAACTTCGGCTCGTGTTTTCCCACATTTTGAAGCTTGGCGGCCCTGCGCCTATCCTCTTGCGCTACAGCAACAGCTGTTGCATCTCCAATTTGGTTATCTTGCACTATTTCCTTCAAACCTACGTCCCCGCCCCGGGGATTTTCCCTGTCCCGTTAAAAAGTCGCCCACAGCTAGGCGATCGCCTTTTTAAGGTTTCGCATTACGCGCTGCTCGGCTGAAAGCACCGCGAGGCCAACGCGCGTAGTTACGCGTCGGCCGCACAGGTCGAGCTCCAAATAAGCAGTGCTCTTGCGTCTGTTAATGCTTTTGATAAGGCCTTCGTGGCCCAGCAGCGGACCTGCCGTCACTACGACCTGGTCGCCGTCCTTTAAGGCCTCGCTCATGGGCACTACGCGGTCTCCCCTATGCGTAAAGCTGCCAATAAGCTGGACCTCTTCTTTTGCCAGCGGCACAAACTGACCGTCCTGGGATAGCACCCGGGCAAAGTCGTCCATGCGCAGCAGATACTGTTGCACGGTGCGGGGATCTGCCGTATCGCAGATAAGGTATCCGGGAAAGAGCGGCTTGGTCGTGCTGACCCATTCGCCGTGTACTTTAATCTCGGTTTGAAATTGGGGATAAAAGAGCTCCTGCATGGCGCCAGCCGGCACCACACGCTCAATGCGCTCGCGCATTACGTCTTCGCGACCGTTAATGACCTGAATTACGTACCACACGAGCACCACCCCCTTGCTGTCTTACGTGTGGCTCACGGGGTTTGGGTATGGCTTCGCCAGGGCGCTTGTGCGCGAAGGCGCTCCATATTCAAACCCTGAGCACAGTTAGACAAGCACGTGGCTCTGCCCCACCGTGAACGGTATGTATAAGTGCAGTTGCTAGAGACGCGGACGTGTATCGCAAAAATGACCGCGACTCCAGCTGGCTGCGTGCGGCCCAGTCAAGCGGGAACAAAACTGGACCGCACGCAAACAGCTGTAGGACTGCTGCGAATTGTCATGAAATATCGATTCGAAATAACAGCCTGCACTTAGACAAGAACAAAGTCATTCGATGCGATACGCATGACTACTCTATTGGAGCTCGTGGTTTTTCTGGCACCGCCGTTACGGCCGGATGCTGATCGACCCCGTGCTTTGCGGCTTGCTGGAACCGTGAGCACAGTTGAACCCATGTAACGTTAGCTATCCTAGCACAGCAGGTGGGCCATACGTTTTGGGGCGTATTTAGCAACATATTGGTTACTTGCCGTGGTTATGGGTGATATTGTGCCGCCTTGCACACATTGCCGCAGGTTTATGGGGGTGTGTGGGTTGATGAGCACTGCCCGAGTTGTATTGCTGGCGGCGCGAATTGCTCAAACTATTACGTTTGGCTAACAAACTTTGTACAAAACCGGGAAGGTAATTGCGCAACTTTTTACAGGTTGATGCGAGCGTCACTTTGGTTTATAGCGTGGACACGCATGAAAAAAGGCCTTCGGTTTCCCGAAAGCCTTTACATTCACGATGGTGGAGACGAGGGGGATCGAACCCCTGACCTCTTGACTGCCAGTCAAGCGCTCTCCCAGCTGAGCTACGCCCCCGTGACGAGGTAGTACTATAGGGGAATGTTTTGCTTGATGCAAGAGATTTTTGTTGAAACTTTTTCTTACGGGTTTTCCTGGGACGGTGGGTTAATTAGCTGGTTTTGGCTTAGCCAAAACCAGCTAATTAACCCACCGTCCCGATAAAACCCTCACGCGGCGATTGCCTACTCGCCCACCGTCCCGATAAAACCCTCACGCGGCGATTGCCTACTCGTCAACCGTCCCGATAAAACCCTCACGGTATAAATAACCGATCGCGATGCCTTGGTGGACTTGAATCTTGGCCGTTTTCCTTACGACATTAGAGATGCCCGTGTCGGCTAACAGGCCTAGGGGGCTGTGGTCTAGCTCCCATTCTAGGCCGTGTTCGCTTATCTCTGTGTTGGGGGCTATGGCGATGATGGAGAAGGTTTTACCCTCGGCCCCCTCGATGGACCAGGTCTCGTCCTGGTGCAGGATTCTGGCCGTCACTTCGTCTTCTTCGATCCAGACGGGGGCGTCTGCATAGCCTGCCAGTAGCCCTAACACAGACAGGGCCATGTCCGGGCGGCCGCCGGTGGCGCAGGTTGCTACCACTTCGGCACCCGGCCAACGGCGGCGGACGGAATCGAGCGCCAGTGCCAGATCGGTATAGTCCTTATAGGGGTTGTGGCGCTCCACCTCAAAGGCCTCGGCGGCATCGACCAACGCGCGACCGGCGTCGCTCACCGTGTCGGCATCTCCTACATACACGTCGCAGCCCAGGCCGGCGCCCAGCAGCGCGTCGAGCCCGCGGTCCACGGCGACAACGTGGTCGCACTCCCCCGCCAGTTGGCACAGCAACTCGGGGCTCGCCACCACCGGCGAACCGCAAACCACTAATACTTTACAAGCCACGGCCCTCGCCTAGCCCTTAAACGCAAACACACGGGCCAGATCCAGGTCCTCATAGCTATCGATAAAGATATCGCAGTTGGCACGCACGTCGTCGCGCTCCATGCGGCCGTGCGGGTCAAAGATGCCCACACGTTTAAATCCAGCAGTGCCAGAGCTCTTAAGGCCAAAGACGGCGTCCTCAAACACCCACGCGCGCTCAAACTGGTGCCCGTGGCGCTCTTCCAGGCGACGCAACGCCAGCTCGTACACATCGGGGAACTGCTTGGAACGGCCCGCCTCGCCCGTCGTGGTAATAAACTCCATGTAGGCGTCGAGCCCCGCACCCGCGAGTGCGGACTGCACAAGCTCGGCCGGCGTGGACGTGGCCACGCACATGGCAATGCCGGCCGACTTCGCCTGCTCCAAAAATGCCAGGAGCCCCTCGCGCGGCGGCACCTTGGAGTAGCCATCGATCAGGATGTCACTCAGCTCGCGATACAGCTCCTCGCCATTTTCGCCAATGCCCCACGTGTCGTGGTAGGCCTGGCACTCGTCCTCGAGCGACAAATGCTCAAACTGGGCAAAATCGTCAATCGTTACATCAATGCCGTGACGCCGCAATAGTTCGGGCTGCGCATAGCCCCAAACGGGGGTGCTATTTACCAGTGTGCCGTCGCAATCAAAAATAAAAGCAACATTAGAGGCGGCTGTGTGGTTCATGCATAAACCTTTCAATGTCAAATGGTAAACAACCTGCTAAAAACGTTTTACCAAACGTAAATCTAAAAATCTTGAAACCCTAATTGGTAAAACTGTCAAGAGTTTTACCACGGCAATTCTGCCAGTGGTATAAACATGGCGCTTACCGATTAAACGTCCCCGCAAATCCACTTTCGTCCATAAAACTAACGCACAGGTGTTATTGTGGTTTTTGTCGAAAGTTCCACCGAGCACGCGAGGTGGGACGAATCATAGAGCTATCGCCGTCCCTTCGATTCGTGCAGCCTTGGACCTTTCGCATCTAGTCACCAAGGCAACACGCTGCCGCGTCATGATGGGATCAAACGTGAGCGATACAAAGCTAAAGCCAGCAACCAAAAAGCCCGCTACCCGTAAAGCCGCCCCGCACGCACCGGAGCTCACCAAGGACGATGTCTATCTGTTTGGCATTGGAATGTGGGAGCGCAGCTGGGAAAAGATGGGCGCGCATCCCGACACGCAGAAGCGCACGCGCGGCTGGCGTTTTTGCGTTTGGGCGCCCGACGTTAAGAGCGTCCACGTTATCGGTGAATTCAACAATTGGGACGAACAAGCCAACCCACTGGTGCCCGTACACACGAGCGCTATCTGGGAAGGCTTTATTCCTGGCGCCGAGCAGGGCCAGCTCTATAAATACCTCATCGAGACCATCGAGGGCGAAAAGCTCTACAAGGCCGATCCGTACGCCTTTAAGGCCGAGTGCCCTCCGGGAACGGCGAGCGTGCTGTGGACCCTCGATGGCTACCAGTGGAACGACGCCGCGTGGCTTAAGCGCCGCGCCAGCCACAACCACATGACGCAGCCGCTTAACATCTATGAGGTGCATATTGGTTCGTGGAAGCGCCACGGCGACGCGCCGCAGGGCGAGCCGGACGAGTACGGCAACTACCCCGGTCCCATGGACCCCTTCCCTGCGCAGCGCGGCGAGTTTTACACCTACGACGACCTGTCGGTGGAGCTCGTGGACTACGTGCGCGATATGGGCTACACGCATATCGAGGTCATGCCGCTTATGGAGCACCCCTTCGACGGCTCCTGGGGCTACCAGACGACCGGCTACTTTGCCGCCACGTCGCGCTACGGCAACCCGCAGCAGCTCATGCACTTTATCGATGCGTGCCACGAGGCGGGCATCGGCGTGATCATGGACTGGGTGCCCGGCGGTTTTTGCGCCGACTCCCACGGCCTTGCCACCTTTAACGGCCACATGCTGTTTGAGCACGAGATTCACCCCAACTGGGGCACGCACAAGTTTGACTTCGCCCGCGGCGAGGTCCGCTCCTTCTTGGTCTCCAACGTGCTGTACTGGATCGAGAACTTCCATGTGGACGGCATTCGCATGGACGGCGTGTCCAGCATGCTGTACCTCAACTTTGGCATCGACGATCCCGGCCAAAAGAAGTTCAACAAGTACGGTACCGAGGAGGACCTGGACGCCAGCGCGTTTATCCGTCAGGTCAACTGCGCTGTGGAGGCGCACTACCCCGACGTGATGATGATGGCCGAGGAGTCCACCGCGTGGCCGCTCGTGACCTATCCGCCGCAGGACGGCGGCCTGGGCTTCCACTACAAGTGGGACATGGGCTGGATGAACGACACCCTGCACTACATGCAGACCGATTTTCCGTGGCGCCCCGGCAACCACGGCCTGCTCACGTTCTCCATCATGTACGCCTTTACCGAGAACTTTATCTGCCCGCTGAGCCACGACGAGGTCGTGCACGGCAAGTGCTCGCTCATCGGCCGTATGCCGGGCGACTGGTGGCGCCAGTTTGCCGGCCTGCGCACACTGGCCTTCTACCAGATGACGCACCCCGGTGCCAAGCTCAACTTTATGGGCAACGAGATCGGCCAATTTATCGAGTGGCGCTACTACGAGTCCATCCAGTGGTTCCTGACCGAGGAGTACGAGACTCACAAGCATCATCAGGCGTTTATCAAGGCGCTCAATCACCTGTACACCGCCGAGCCGGCCCTGTACGAGCGCGGCTACACCGACGACGGCTTTACCTGGATCGACGCGGATAACTCCAAGCAGTCCATCGTGAGCTTTGTGCGTCAGGGCGAGGACATCGACGACGACCTGGTGATCCTGATCAACTTTGACCCGGCGAGCTACGAGAGCTTCCGTGTGGGCGTGCCGCGCGAGGGTGACTGGGAGGTCATCTTCGATTCCGACCGTCCCGAGTTTGGCGGCAGCGGCTATGCCGGCGAGGAGCCCTACACCTGCTCGAGCGAGCCCTATCCCTGGAACGGGCAGATGGACTCCATCGAGATTAAGGTGCCCGGCCTGGCTGGCGTGGTGCTCAAGCGCCGCGGTCCCAGCAGCTATAAGCCGCCCGTGGTCGAGGCTCCCAAGGCTGCGCCCAAGAAGCGCGCGTCCTCGGTGAAGCCCAAGCCTGCGGCTGCTAAGAAGGCTCCGGCTAAGGCGAAGGCCAAGGCCGCCGCAAAGCCCGCCGCTAAGGCTACCGCGACCAAGAAGCCGGCTACCAAAAAGGCCACTACCAAGACCAAGTCTGCTTCTGTTAAGTCGTCAGCCAAGGATGCGTAACAAAGCCGTTACAGCTGTTATTACCCGCCCCGTGGGGGCGTAGGATACTTGTCATAACCGTTCCGGGAGAAACATCCCCGGGGGAAAGGAACGTATGAATAAGATCTTCGACAACAAGCAGGAGTTTACCGAGCTCTATCGCGATGCCGTCATGAGCATTAGCGGCAAGAGCGTCGAGGCAGCCAGCGATCTTGATCGCTTTAACGCCCTGGCCAAGCTCGTGGCCGAGAAGGCGCGTACCGTTGCCACCAAGAGCGACGCCCGCGCCACCGCCGAGGGCAAGAAGCGCGTGTACTACTTCTCGATCGAGTTTTTGATCGGCCGCCTGCTCGACAACTACCTGCTCAACTTTGGCGTGCGCGACATGGTCGCCGAGGCACTAGACGACATGGGCTTCGACCTGTCCGTCATCGAGAGCCAGGAGCCCGATCCGGCGCTGGGCAACGGTGGCCTGGGTCGTCTGGCCGCATGCTTCCTGGATTCCATGGCAGCCGAGGGCATTGCCGGCTACGGCAACGGCATGCGCTACCGCTACGGCCTGTTTAAACAGGAGATCGTCAACGGCAGCCAGGTCGAAACCACCGACGAGTGGCTCACCCACGGCTATCCCTGGGAGGTCCGTCGTCAGGACAAGGCCGTGACCATTAAGTTTGGTGGCCATGTTGAGGGCTTTGAGGAGAACGGTCGCACGTTCTATCGAACTGTGGACACGCAGGACATCCTGGCCGTCCCTTACGACATCCCCGTGGTGGGCTATGCCGGCGAGACCGTCAACAAGCTGCGCGTCTGGGCCGCCGAGCCGGTCGAGGAGCACTTTGACCTTGAGGCCTTCAACCGCGGCGACTACGCCCTGGCCGACGCCGAGCGCGCCGAGGCCGAGGCCATCAGCGCCATCCTCTACCCCAACGACGCCGGCGAGCACGGCCGTCTGCTGCGTCTGAAGCAGGAATACCTGTTTGTCTCGGCCGGTATCTATAGCCTGCTCGACACCTTTGAGAAGGAACACGGCGCGAACTGGGAGCTGCTGCCGCAGTTTGTGGCCATCCACACCAACGATACGCACCCCGCCATGTGCGGCCCCGAGCTCATGCGCATCCTCATCGACGAGAAGAAGCTCGAGTGGGATGACGCCTGGAACATCGTGACGCAGGTCGTGAGTTATACCAACCACACCATCCTGCCCGAGGCCCTGGAGAAGTGGCCCATCGGCACGTTCTCCAAGCTCCTCCCCCGTGTGTACCAGATCATCGACGAAATCAGCCGTCGTTGGCATGAGTCGTTCGATACTACGCAGGAGGGCTGGCAGGAGCGCCTGCGCCAGACCGCCATCCTATGGGATGGCGAGGTTCGCATGGCCAACCTGTCTGTGATCTGCAGCCACAGCGTCAACGGCGTGGCCAAGATTCACTCCGATATCATCAAGAACAATGTGCTCAAGGACTTCTATGCCCTGACGCCCGAGAAGTTCAACAACAAGACCAACGGCATCTCGCACCGTCGCTTCTTTGCCGAGGCCAACCCCACCTACGCCAAGCTTGTGACCGAGGCCATTGGCGACGGCTGGCTGAAGGACGCCTTTGAGCTTGAGAAGCTTAAAGGTTTTAAGGACGACACCGAGTTCCTTAAGGCCGTAGGCGCCTCCAAGCGCGCCAACAAGGAGCGCCTTGCTGCCTACGTTAAGGCAGAGACCGGTCTGGTTATAGACCCCAACACCGTCTTCGATGTTCAGGTAAAGCGTTTTCATGCCTACAAGCGCCAGCTCATGAACATCATGAAGGTGATGGACATCTACAACCGTCGCATCGCCAATCCCAACTTCAACGTGACACCGACGACCTTTATCTTTAGCGGCAAGGCTGCCTCGAGCTACACCTTTGCCAAGGAGACCATCCGCCTCATTAACTCCGTTGCCGATGTTATCAACAACGACCCGCGCGTCAACGAAGTCATGAAGGTCTGCTTTATCCCCAACTTCCGCGTGAGCAACGCCCAGCTCATCTACCCTGCCGCCGAAATTTCGGAGCAGATTTCCACAGCTGGCAAGGAGGCCTCGGGCACGTCCAACATGAAGCTCATGATGAACGGCGCCATTACGCTGGGCACCCTCGACGGCGCCAACATCGAGATCGCCGATTTGGCCGGCCGCGAGAACGAGGCCATCTTTGGCCTGACCGCTCCCGAGGTCGAGCAGCTCTGGGCATCCAACAGCTACTTTGCGTGGGATACCCTCAACGGCGACCGCGAGCGTCTGGGCCGCGTGATGGACGAGCTCAAGGACAACACCTTTGCGGGTCTTTCGGGCAACTTTGAGAGCATCTACAACGAGCTTATGAACAACAACGACCCCGACCTGGTCATGGCAGACTTCCGCAGCTACGTGGATGCATGGGAGAAGCTCACGGGCAGCTATGGCGACCAGGAGACCTGGAACCGCAAGGCCCTGCTCAACACCGCCTCGAGCGGCTGGTTCTCGAGCGACCGCACCATTCGCGAGTACCGCGATGAGATCTGGCACGCTTAAAGGCCGCGAGTTCCCTTTGCCGCACGGCATTACTCGACGGGCGCGACCGAGTGCCGCGCCCGTCGCTAATGGGTTTAGGAACATCGATGACAGAAGGAGAAATCGATGAGTAAGAAAGAATGCATCGCGATGCTCCTCGCAGGAGGACAGGGAAGCCGATTGGGGGCACTCACCCAAAAGATCGCTAAGCCGGCGGTTAGCTTTGGTGGCAAGTTCCGCATTATCGACTTTTCGCTGTCCAACTGCTCCAATTCGGGCATCGACACGGTGGGCGTTCTGACGCAGTATCGCCCCTACCTGCTGCATGCCTACGTGGGCTCTGGCGAGGCGTGGGATCTGGACAGCCGCGACGGTGGCGTGTCGATCCTGCCGCCGTACGAGACGCAAACCGGTGGCGCATGGTATGCGGGCACGGCCGACGCCATCACGCAGAACCTCGACTACATCAAGTCCAACGACCCCAAGTACGTCCTGATTCTTTCGGGCGATCATCTGTATCGCATGGACTACCGCAAGATGCTCAAGACGCACATTGAGAACAACGCCGACCTCACGGTGAGCGTTATGCCCGTGCCGTGGGAGGAGGCCAGCCGCTTTGGCATCCTGACCACCGACCCCGAGGACGGCCGCATCACCAAGTTCACGGAGAAGCCCGAGAAGCCCGATTCGAACCTCGCGTCCATGGGCATCTACATCTTCTCGGCCGACATCCTGATCGAGGCGCTCGAGCAGGACGCTCTGGACCAGCGCTCGAGCCACGACTTTGGCAAGGACATCATCCCCAAGCTGCTCGGCGAAAACAAGCGCCTGTACAGCTACGAGTTCCACGGCTTTTGGAAGGACGTCGGCACCATCGCCAGCTTCCACGAGACCTCGATGGACCTGCTGGGCAACAACCCCGAGTTCGATCTGTTTGACAAGAACTTCCCCATCATGTCCAACATCACCACGCGTCCGCCGCACTACATTGGCCCGGACGGCCGTCTGGACGACTGCCTGGTCTCCAACGGCTGCAAGATCTACGGCACCGCTCGCCACTCGATCCTTTCGACCGATGTCATCATCGAGGAGCGCGCCGTGGTCGAGGACTCCGTGCTGCTGCCGGGTGCGCACGTTAAGAGCGGCGCGCACATTTGCCGCGCTATTTTGGGCGAGAACTCCACGGTCGAAGAGGGCGTGAAGCTCGGCTCTGTCGATAGCACCAAGGATACGGCCGTCGTTGGAAATGACGTCGTTGTCGGGAAGGGGGAATGATCCGATGATCAATCACAAGGCCATCGGCTATATCACCGCTAACTACTCTTCGACCTACGGCAGCGTGCTGCTCAAGGATCGCCCCATCGCGTCCGTTCCGTTTTTGGGCCGCTACCGCCTGATCGATTTTCCGCTGTCCAACATGATGAATGCCGGCATTAAGACCGTCGGCGTTGTCATGCCGGGCAACTACCGCTCGCTGATCGACCACGTGGGCTCGGGCAAGGACTGGGGCCTGGACCGCAAGAAGGGCGGCCTGTTCATGGTGCCCGGCAACGCGTATGGCACCACCAAGGGCGGCATGCGCTTCTTGCTCCGCGACATCATCTCCAACAAGACGCTGTTCCAGCGCTCGGACAAGCCCTATGTTGTGATGATGGGCACCAACGTCATCTTTAACATGGACCTCAACACCATCATCGAGGCGCACGAGAAATCCGGTGCCCAGATGACCGTGGTGTACTGCAGGGCCACGCACAACGTCGATGACGAGACCAAGCTCGATATCAACGAGAACGGCCGCCTTACGGGCGTGAGCGCCGGCGTCGCGTACGGCGACAACGCCTCTATGGACTGCTGCATCGTCAACCGTGAGACGCTGCTCGAGATCATCGACCACTACCAGGCCGCCGACTATCTGGACCTGCTCGAGGCACTCCAGGGCGACTTTGGCAACATCGACGTGTGCAGCTATGAGTACAAGGGCGAGGTCGTGGGCGTGTTTAGCGAGAAGTCGCTGTATCGTCGCAGCATGGACCTGCTCGACCAGACCGTGGCCGATCAGCTCTTTGACCCCGAGCGCCCGATCCTGACCAAGGCCCACGACGTGCCGCCTTCGCGTTACGCGACCGGCAGCCACGCCTGCAACTCGATCATCTCGGCCGGCTGCATCATCAAGGGCACCGTGCGCAACTCGATCCTGTCGCGCGGCGTTGTGATTGAGGAAGGCGCCTCGGTGACCAACTCGATCATCAACCAGAGCTGCATCATCAAGAGCGGCGCCCGTGTTGAGAACGCCATCCTGGACAAGAACAACGTGGTTCCCACCAACACCGAGCTTCGCGGTACGCCCGAGAACATCCTGGTGCTGGGCAAGGCTCCGTTAACTTCCGATACCACCATCGCTCGTTAACGTTGGCACCACATAATCGCACGTAACTTGTAGAATAGTCGCCCGGTTAGCGCCAGGCGGCTATTCTCGAATTGCAACATGGGAGACATAATGGCACAAACCAGCAAAAAGATGCAGATCGTGTTTGCCTCGGCCGAGTGCGCGCCGTTTGTTAAGACCGGTGGCTTGGGTGACGTGGCGGGCTCACTGCCCGCGGCACTCGTGCGCGCTGGCGCCGAAGTCATTGTGATGGTGCCCAAGTACGCCACCATCAAGGACGAGTACAAGGCGCAAATGGAGCACTTTGCCGACTTTTACGTGAGCCTGAGCTGGCGCAACGAGTACTGCGGGTTGGAGAAGCTCGAGCACGACGGCGTCACCTATATGTTCGTGGACAACGAGCACTACTTTGCGCGCGACTATCCCTACGGCTTCTTTGACGACGGCGAGCGCTTCGCGTTTTTCTCCAAGGCCATCACCGAGAGCCTGCAGCACCTGCCCGAAGGCTTTGAGTGCGACATCCTGCACTGCAACGACTGGCAGACGGCGCTGGCGCCCGTGTTCTTGCGAGAGTTCTACCAAGGCCTGCCGCTGTATGACCGCGTCAAGACCGTGTTCTCGATCCACAATGTGGCGTTCCAGGGCCAGTTTAGCGACACCGTGATGGAAGACATACTGGGTGTGGCGCATATTCCGGCAGCCGCCACGCAGTTGCGCTGTGACGCCTGCAGCATTAACTATATGCTGGGCGCGCTGCACTATGCCGATGCCATCACCACGGTAAGCCCCACCTATGCGGGCGAGATCCAGACGCCCGAGTTTGGCGAAGGTTTAGACGGTGTGCTGCGCGAGCGCTCCTATGCGCTGCAGGGCATTTTGAACGGCATTGACGTGGCGGGCTTTGACCCGGCGACCGACAAGCGCATTGCCGCAAACTACACCGTCGAGGACCGTTCCGGCAAGGCCGTGTGCAAGGCCAAGCTGCAGGAAGAGCTGGGACTCGAGGATCGCGACGACCGCCCGCTCATGGTGATGGTCACGCGCCTGACGCGCCAGAAGGGCATGGACCTGGTCATGTACGCGCTCGACCGCATCCTGTCCGGTGGCGTTCAGGTGGCCGTGCTGGGTACCGGCGACCGCGACTATGAGGACGGCCTGCGCTACTTCCAGGGCAAATACCCCGGCACCATGGCGGCGCGTATCGAGTTTGACCCGGCACTTTCGCAGCGCATGTACGCCGCCGCCGATATGTTCCTGATGCCTTCGAAGTTTGAGCCCTGTGGCCTGTCGCAGATCATCGCCATGCGCTACGGCACCCTGCCCATTGTGCGCGAGACCGGTGGCCTGAAGGACACCGTGCAACCGTACAACGAGTTTACCGGCGAGGGCACGGGCTTCTCGTTTAGTCACTTTAACGGCGACGAGATGGGCGACGCGGTGTTCCGCGCGGCTCGCCTGTTCTGGGATAACCGCAGGGCCTGGGATCAGCTGGTCACGCAGGCCATGAGCCAGGACTTTAGCTGGACACGTTCGGCCGACAAGTATCTGGACCTGTACTTCTTTATGCACCCGGAGATCGAGAGGCCGGCGGCGGTTGTCGACGAGCCCGTGGTTGTGGCTGAAGAGGCTGAGGCCGAGCCCGAGCCCAAGGCCGAGCCGGTTGTTGAGGCGCCCGCTGCTGTTAAGGAGCCCAAGGCTGAGGTGAAGGCTGAGGCAGCTCCCGAGGCTGAGGATAAGCCGGCTGCAAAGCCTGCCGCCAAGAAGACTACGACGCGCAAGACGACGGCTAAGAAGGCTACGACAACTAAGGCCGCTGCGGCAAAGACGACTGCTGCCAAGGCAACGACGACGCGCAAGCGCACGACCGCCGCTGCCAAGAAAGCCGCCGAGGCCGTGGCAGCCTCCGAGGTAAAGGCCGAGACCGCCGAGACCAAGCCGGCCGCTAAGGCTCCGGCCAAGACTGCAGCCAAGAAGACGACCGCGACCAAGAGTACGACCGCCAAGAAGGCCACAGCTACGAAGGCGACGGCAACCAAGTCGACGACCGCCAAGGCCACTGCAACGAAGGCGGCCGCAAAGCCGGCAGCCAAGGTCGAGGAGACGCCTGCCGAGTCCAAGGTTGAGGCAACCGTCGAGGCCAAGCCCGCCGCCAAGACCACCACGCGCAAGCGCACGACGTCAGCCAAGAAGACCACGGCAAAGGCCGCAACTCCCAAGGCAGAGACTAAGCCCGCCGCTGCCAAGGAGGAGCCTAAGACCGAGGTAAAGGCCAAGCCGGTGCCGAAGGCCGCTGAGGTCAAGGCCGCCCCTAAGGCAGAGGCTAAGCCCGCGCCCGCCAAGGAGACCCCGGTCTCCCCCGCCGCTCCGGCAGCGGAAAAGGCCCCGTCCAAGAAGACATCCGTCCGCAAGGCAACGGCCACCCGCAAGCGCCGCTAATTCGGACGATTAAAACTTAATCCTCAACGCAAAAGAGGGCGCCCCAACCAGGCGCCCTCTTCTTGGTTGAACTTCTATATTAAAAAGAGGGCCGGTTTACTACGACAAAATGGCTCCCGCCGATCACGGCGAGCGATCTACGAAATTAGCAACGCTTCTACCTGCGGTTTTAATATCACCAAAATGACCGTGGTTGAGATCATTCAATTCGTCGTAGTAAACCGGAGTACTTTTGGTTGGCTACAAATAGTATCGGTATAGGTGTTTTTGGATATCGCGATAATTTATGTGTAAAACGATTTTCCAGGACAACCGTTCGCCGATGGTAAACGGATGTTATTTATACACCCTGTGTACAACGGATATACTTACATTCTGTGCATAAAAACCATGGCCCGCAGGCCGTGATTCTATTGAACTGGACCGTACTATGAGATTGATTCACAACAGCCGCCTACCGCAGTTTCGCACTCCGTTTGGCGCTGTGACCGCTGGAACTTCCGTTGCACTCTCGGTGATTTTGGAGGATGCCGATCCCAACCAGGCAACACTCACCCTGCGTACCTGGGTCGATGAAGTCGGCGAGACCCTGATCCCAATGGAGCACGAAGGCGATGGCATTTTTACCGGCGAGCTCAAATGCGCTGAACCGTGTCTTTTGTGGTACAGCTTTATATGCAATATCGAGGGCCAGCCCGAGGTTCGCCTGGGCGCGCCGCAAGGCCGCACCGGCGGCGAGGGCGTAACCTACGACTACGCCGAGGTGCCGTCCTTCCAGATTACCGTCTATAAGCACCGCGAGACCCGCCCCACTTGGTACGAGCGCGGCATGGTGTACCAGATCTTCCCCGACCGCTACGCCCGTGACGAGCATTGGCGCGAGCGCACAATGGCTCAACTCGAAAAACCGCGCAAGGGCATTCAGCGCCGGATGATCGAGGACTGGAACGAGCCGCCCGTGTACGAGCACGCCGAGGACGGCTCCATCAAGACCTGGGACTTCTACGGCGGCTCACTCAAAGGTATCCAGGAAGACCTGCCCCGCATCGCCGAGCTGGGCTTTACGGCCATCTACCTCAACCCCATCTTTGAAGCCGCGAGCAACCACCGCTACGACACGGCCGACTACACCAAGATCGACCCGATCCTGGGCACCGAGCAGGACTTTACCGAGCTGTGCGAGGCAGCCGATAAGCTGGGCATCTCCATCATCCTGGACGGCGTCTTCAACCACACGGGCGACGACTCGATCTATTTCAACCGCTACGGCAACTACCCGGGCGTGGGCGCCTGGCAGAGCGAGGATTCGCCGTGGCGCGATGCGTTTACCTTCCACGAGGACGGTTCGTACGACTGCTGGTGGGGCGTGGACAACATGCCAGCCATCAACGAGAAGTCCGAGCTTGTGCGCGAAAAGCTCCTGGGCAAGGACGGCGTGATCCGCAAATGGCTGCGCGCCGGTGCCCATGGTTGGCGCCTAGATGTCGCTGACGAGCTTTCCGACGACTTCCTGACCGAGATCAAGAAGGCCGTACTTGCCGAAAAGCCTGACGCACTGTTGCTCGGCGAAGTCTGGGAAGACGCCTCCAACAAGATCAGCTACGGCCATCTGCGACGCTACCTGCAGGGCTCCGAGCTGGACTCTGCTATGGACTACCCCTTCCGCGACATGGTCATCGGCTTTTTAATGGGCTACAAAAACGCCTACCAGGCTGCCGAGGACATCGAGACACTGCGCGAGAACTACCCGCGCGAGGCACTGGCCTGCGCGCTCAATCTGCTTTCGAGCCACGACCGTCCGCGCATTATCTCGGTGCTCGGCGGTGGTCCCGACGAGTCGCAGCTACCCGAGAGCGAGCGTAGCAAATGGCGCCTGGACGAGAATGCGATGGGACTGGCCAAGAGCCGCTTTTGGCTCGCCACGCTCATGCAGATGACCTTCCCCGGCGTGCCTTCGATCTACTACGGCGACGAATACGGCCTGGAGGGCCTTACCGATCCGGGCAACCGCCGCACCCTACCGACCAAGGACCAACTGCACGACTTCGACACGCTGGCTATTGTCAAGAACGCCTCCGCCGTACGCCGCGCACTGCCATTTATGATCGACGGCGAGATCAAGGCCTTCGCGCTCAACGACGAGGTGCTGGCATACAACCGCACGGGCAAGGACGGCGAGTCCGCGACGGTTATCATCAACCGCAGCCTGCGCAATTCGCACCGCGTGACGATTCCGGCGCTCGACGAATGCGCAAGTGACGTGATCAGCGGTCACGAGTGCGAGATCCACAACGGTACGGTCACGCTCGATCTGTATCCGCTGGGCTCGTCGATCATCTATCACCATGCCGAGCAGCGCCTGCAGGAGCCGCTCGATCACGGCGCGGGCGTCGTGTGCCATATCACCTCGGTGCCAACCGACGACGGCAAGCCCGGTACGATTGGTGCGCCCACGCGTCGCTTTATCGACCACCTGGCCGCTATGGGTATGCGCTACTGGCAGGTTCTGCCTGTCAACCCGACGGACTTCTTCCGCTCCCCTTACGCTGGGCCTTCGGCCTTTGCGGGCAATATTGACCTGCTGCCCGAGAGTCACGAGGAGCTGGCGGCCGACTTTGACACTTGGAAGGCCCGTGGCGGCGAGGATGCCGACCCGCTCTACACGGCGTTTAAGCATCGCAACGCCGATTGGCTCGAGAAGTACTGCGTCTACATGGCCGTCAAGAAGTACTTTGAAGGCAAATCGCGTCACGATTGGCCGGCCGATGTCGCGCGCTACAACGAGCATCTGATTGACGACACGCGTTTCCACGACGAGGCAGAGCTGCAGGCGTACATGCAGTACCGCTTTGACCTGGTCTGGTGCGAGCTCATGAACTATGCGCACAAGAAGGGTATCGAGGTTATCGGCGACATTCCTATGTACGTTTCGGACGATTCGGCCGATACATGGAGCGAGCCCGAGAACTTCTGGCTGTCCGATACCGGCAAGGCGATTGAGATCTCTGGCGCGCCGCCTGACAATTTTGCACCCGAGGGCCAGGTTTGGGGCAACCCCACCTTCCGTTGGGATCACATGAAGGAGAACGGCTACCGCTGGTGGATGGACCGTCTGCGTCGCTCGTTCTCGCTCTACGACCGCGTGCGCCTAGACCACTTCCTGGGATTCCACAGCTACTTTAGCATTCCCGCCGGAAAGGCCTGTGCCGACGGTCGCTGGTTGGCGGGCCCGGGCAAGGACCTGTTCCAGACCGCCTATGACGAGCTGGGGCCGCTCAACTTTATCGCCGAGGACCTGGGCTACCTGACGCCCGGCGTTCGCGCCATGGCTTCGACCTGCGGTTTCCCCGGTATGGACGTACTGGAGTTTAGCGATTACGACGTCCGCAACGGTGTGTATCCCACGCCGGGCAAGATCTTGTACACCTCGACGCACGACACGTCGACGCTCGCCGGTTGGTGCACGCGCTCCTTTGCGGGCGGCGACGAGCCGAGCGGTATTGAATTGGCAAGCGAGCTCATGGGCAATGCCCTGGCAAGCGATGCTCCGCTCGTTATGATGCCGCTGCAGGATGTGCTGGGGCTGGGCGACGACGCACGTATGAACGTGCCGGGTGTCGCCACGGGCAACTGGACCTGGCAGGCCGATGAGGCCGACGTTGCGGCCGCCGAGGACAAAACTGCACAGCTCCTGCGCAACACCCATAGATTCTGGGGCGAAGCGTGATAAAACCCACGATATAGGGTACAGTTACAGCTGTTTGAATTTATGCGGGCAGAGCGATCTGCCCGCTTTGTGTGAAAAGGAAGTATTATGGCGCGCTACGATTACAAGTGCTCGAGCTGCGGCAACGTGTTTGAGGTTGAGCATCCCATGTCCGAGACCCCCGAGGTCGTGTGCCCGAGATGCGGCGCTCCGGCGGCCAAGACGTTCTCGGCCAGCGGCATCAAGTTTGAGGGCAGCGGATTCTACAACACCGACCAGCGCAGTGGCGGGTCCAGCACCAGCGCCACAAGCGGTTGCTGCGCCGACTGCCCACATAACCACTAAGAACAACGTGGCCCCGCCACCCAGGTTTCGTTATGAGTTGTGGTGAAATAGTTCCTGAATCAGCCCATCCAACGGCCAAACAGGAACTATTTCACCGCAACTTTTCTATAGATCGGATTTCGGGCTGACGCTAAGTTAGTAACATTTCAAAACTCTGCCGGGTTACGGGGCTGAATCGACAACCTCTATCCATTCCGGTAATTTGCAAATTACAACAAGCTATCTACCTGGGGTTTTATTTAGGCCATTTTTGCTGTGGTCGGGCATCACCAATCTAGCCCCGTAATCCGCCCCACTTTTGATAACAGCAAGTTTGAGACAGGGCTATTTTTCCCATTCTTTACCGCTATTGCGATCTCCACTCGCACGACCTTCTGAGTTGCGGTGAAATAAGGACTATTTGGCGGGTAGATGCCGCTATTCAATCCCTATTTCACCGCAACTTAGTAGTTACTTGTGGATCAGGCGGGCGCAGAAGTGGCCGTCGTAGGAATCTGCGTTTATGGGGACGCTTTGGAAAAGCCCGCGGTCGTTTTGGCGCACGGAGACAAGCTTCTTGGCCTGCGCGAAATCGGGAAGCTGCAGAATCTGGGCTTCGGAGAGCGGCGCCACGGTAAAGCTGGCGCCCTCGGGAGAGGCCAGGAAGGCATCAACGACCTGCGTGTTCTCCTCGTCGAAGACCGAGCAGGTGGCATAGACAAGCTCACCGCCGGCAGCCACGCGCGCGGCTGCTTCCTTGAGCATCGTCAGCTGCAGGCGGGGCAGTTCAGTAGTAACGTCGTTCTCGGTCAGGCGCCACGGAATCTCGGGATGACGGCGCATGGTGCCAGTGCCAGAGCACGGTGCATCGATAAACACCGTGTCGAACAGGGCAGGCTCGCCAAGCATCGCGTCAAAGGACGTGAGCACCTCATTGAGCTCGCAGGCATCGCCCGATACCGTACGAGCACCTGAGATACCCGCCTTATGCAGACGCGCGAGATTTTGATCACATTTACGATCATGCAGGTCGAGCGCGGTATGCTGACGCTCGTACCCAGCACGCTTGGCCTGGCACATCATCACATAGGTCTTGGTGCCGCGGCCGGCACCAATCTCCAGGCAACGACCGGGACGTGTAGCGGCAGTAGCGATAAGCTGAGCATTGAGGTCCGAGGCAACCGCGGCAGCACGCTCAAACACGCCCGACGCAACCGTGACCTGCGCATCAACCGGAGCATGGCAACCCGGGAACACGGGTGCCACAAGCTGCGAAATGTACGGGTCGGGTTTGGTCGCAAACGCATTCTCGTGCAGAGCAAGCGGCGCAGGAGCCAGATTGCCGGCAAAGTTGAGCGCGCCCTCGGGCGTATCGAACGAGGCCATAATACGAGCACAGAGCCAGCGAGGAAGACCCATCAAACGAGACAGGCGAACCAGGCGGCGCTCGGACTCATCCACGTCGGATGCCGTGGCAAAGTCCTCAACGTTGTCCGCAACCTTGTGCAGCACCGCGTTAGCCAGGCCCGCGGCAGACTTAGCACCGCAGCGAACCAGCTCAACACCCTGGCTCACGGCAACGCGGCCCGGCGTATGCAGGTAGAGCATCTCGAAGGCCGAGATGCGAAGCGCCATGCGAACGCGCGGCGCGACCTTTTTGGGCTTATCCAAAAACTGATCGAGCAACTCATCCAAAATGCCCTGCGTGGCGGCAACACCGAGCGCCAAACGAGCGGCGAAAGCAGAATCGCGCTGGTCAATGGCCTTGGCCGAGGCACGGGAGGAGAGCACGTCACGCGCGTACATGCCGCGGCGATCGGCCTCCATCAAAACATCAAGCGCGAGCTTGCGCGCGGGGGAAAGCTTACTCATGACAAAACACCCCACGAAAGATCCGCACCCTGCAGGCCGGCAGCCCAAGCAGAGGCAGCCATGGCACGCTTGCCATCGGGCTTAACCTCGAGCAGTTCGACCGCGCCATCGGACAGGCCCAGGTAGACGCGCTTGGCCTGAACGGCGACGAGCCCCTCGCCAAGCGTTACATCTGCCGGCGTGGCATCGAGCACGCGAACCGACTTGCCGGCAATCACACAACGGGCAGGCGCGGTATCGGACGAAGCAAGCACATGACGCACGCAATCAAGCGCCCCCATCTGCGGATCCAGACGCATCTCCTGCTTGGAAATCTTGGCAGCATGCGTGACGAGTGACTCATCCTGCTCAGTCCAAACAGCCGAGCCATCGGCAAGCGAGGGAAGCGTATCGGCAAGCAACTTACCGCCAAGCTCACCAAGCTCCATCGTGAGCGCCTCGGCATGTTTGCCGGCAACCGAGGTCGACACCTGCGCGCAATAAGCGCCCGTATCCACGCCATGCCCAATGCGCATAATGGAAACGCCAGCAACCTCGTCACCAGCAAGAATGGCACGCTGAATGGGAGCAGCGCCACGCCAACGGGGCAGCAGCGAAGCATGAACATTCACAATACCGAGCGGCGCCATATACAGCACCTCATCGGGCAAAATGCAGCCATAGGCAGCCACACAGAAAATATCGGCATCAGCAGCCTTAAGCCGATCAATAACATCCGCCGTCATACGATTTGCCTCAACAACGGGCAGACCAAGCTCAAGCGCCTTGGCCTTAACAGGAGACGGCTCCAGCTTTTTACCACGCCCGCGAACAGCATCGGGACGCGTAATTACCAGCGTAATCTCATTCCCAGCCTTAACAAGCGAAACCAGCGACGGCACCGCAAAATCGGGCGTACCCATAAACACAATACGCATAAAGAACGTCTCCCCTCAAACAAAACCGAGACGGCTATAAATACCAGCGGAAAGTCAAGTCGCCAGCTCATCCGCAATAACAATTCAACAAGAACAAATATACCCAAAACCAAAGAAAGAGCCGCATAAAAGCAGCCCTCCCAACAAAGCACCTATCAGCGAAGATGCCCCTCCCTGGCCCAACGGCACCCGGGCGAAAAGGAGCACGAAAACGCAGTCCCCTTCCGCCGTAGGGCTTAGGTTATTGCTCCACGCGCAGTTCCGCACGAGCCGAAGAGCACTTAATGTGCTCTTCGTGCGAGCAGGACTGTTTGATCATGGAGCAAAACCTAAGCCCTGCGGCGGAAGGGGACGGTGGGACCTACTCCGTCTCGCCCGGTCGAGCGCCGCGGGCCAGGGCGTCCTGGTACTCCTTGACGGCCTTGATCCTCTGCATGGGCTTGAGTCGCTCGAACATGGTATTGCCGTGCAGGTGATCGATCTCGTGCTGCAGGCACACGCAGAACAGGTCGCCTGAGGCCTCATAGCGAATCAGGTTGGCGTCCAGATCGTATGCCTCGACAACGACATGGTCGGGACGCTCGATCTCGCAGCTAATGCCAGGGATAGAAAGGCAGCCCTCGCTAAACGGCACCAGATGGTCGCTCTGCTCAACAATGACAGGGTTGATGAGCACGTACGGGTCATAGTCGTTCTTGTCGCTGTAATCACAGTCGATGGTGACAAGTTGAATGAGCTCGCCGATCTGCGGGGCAGCCAGGCCGCAACCGCCGTTGTCGAACATCATCTTCTTCATCTTCTCGGCAAGCGCCTCGATCGCCGGGGTGATCTCCTCGATGACGGCGCACTCCTGACGCAAACGAGGGTCGGGCGAAAGTACGATTCCGTTGGCTTCCATGGCCATCCTTTCGGGTTGTTACATCAAATCATAGGCGTCGACGTCAACGCTCACGCTCACGCCGCGCACGGAGCCCACCTCCTTGAGGCAGGCGTCGATATCATCAGAGACATGGTACCCCACGGGCGACTTAACAAGCAGATGGAAGCGATAACGGTCTTTGGCTCTCTCGATTACACACGAAGCCGGGCCCAGCACCTGCGGCACGACACTTCCGGTCCGCAAAAAGTGGGGCGCGGCGGCATGCCAGCGGCGCTTGAGAAGCTTTGCGATGCGCCCAATGTAGTCCTGCGCATTATCACGATTCGCCGACCACACCAAAACGTTGACAAGACGCACGAAAGGCGGGTACAGCGCGTCTCGGCGCTGGTCCAGGTCGTAGTCGGTAAAGATCGAACGATCGTGCTCTGCGACGGCGCGAATGACCGGGTCCTCGGGCAGATACGTCTGGATGATAACCTCGCCAGGACGATCGCCGCGACCGGCGCGACCGGCGACCTGTTCCAGCAAATCGTAGGCGCGCTCCCCCGCCCTAAAATCGGGCAGCTTGAGGGCAAAGTCGGCATTGACCACGCCCACGAGCGTGACCTCGGGAAAATCGAGGCCCTTGGCAATCATCTGGGTACCCAGCAGCACCGCGCAATCGGCGGCATCGAACTGCTCGAGCAGCTTTTTGTGCGCATCCTTGCCGCGTGTGGAATCGGCGTCCATGCGAATGATGGCGACATCCTCGGGCAGCATCTGGTGTAGGGCGTCCTCGATCTGCTGCGTACCCAGCCCCATTTTTGCCAGGTAGCGGCTGCCGCACTTGGGACAACGACTCGTGGGCGCCGGATAGGGCTGCACGCGCCAGGACGATCCGCAGGTGTGGCACTGCAGTGTGTGCGTGCGCTCGTGGTACGTGAGTGCGGTAGAACAGTGGTTGCAGGTGGGGACGCAGCCGCACTCACGGCACATCAAAAACGGCGCAAAACCGCGGCGGTTGTGCAGCAGTACGGCCTTCTCGCAGCGCTCGACCACGCGTTCCAGGCCTTCCATCAGCGGTTTAGAGAACATGGAGCGGCTGCCGTGCGCGAACTCGCGGCGCAGATCGGCAATGCGGACCGTGGGCAGCACGGCGTGTCCCGGGCGCTCGGGCATCTCGACACGCGTCCAGGTGGCACCGTTGTACATACCGCGGCGACAGCGGTCGAGGGCCTCGGCCGAGGGCGTGGCGGAGCCCAACACGAGCGGGCACCGATAGCGGCGCGCCATCTCGGCAGCCACCTCGCGCGCATGGTAGCGCGGGTTGGAGCCCTGCTTGTAGCTGGTCTCGTGCTCCTCGTCGATGATGATGAGGCCAAGATCGCTGAGCGGGCAAAAGAGCGCCGAGCGGGCGCCCACGACCACGCGCGCGGCACCGCTGGCGACCATATCCCACTGGTCCAGACGCTCGCCGGCCGAAAGACGCGAGTGGAAGACCGCGACCGTCTCGCCAAAGCGCGAGCGGAAGCGGCCGACGGTCTGGGCCGTCAGCGAGATCTCGGGCACGAGCACGCAGGCCGAACGGCCGGCCGCCAGCACGCGCTCAATCGCCGAGAGGTAAACCTCGGTTTTACCGGAACCGGTGACGCCATCGACAAGGACCACGTCGCCATGGGCATCAAGACGGGCGCGTTCAATCTGGGCGAGCGCCTGCTGCTGGCCGTTGGTGAGAGAGACCGGCGCCTTGCCGCTTGCCGAGGACAACGTGGTCTGCTCGCTACACCCACGCCAGGCGCGGCGCTCCTCCACCACCACGACGCCGCGTTTTTCGAGCGCTTTTATGGTCGCCGACATGCTGTTGTAGAGCAGGTTGAGGTCGCGCGTCGTGACCGGGCCGCATTGGAGCGCGTCGATGAGCTGACGCTGACGGACCGCTGTCTTGGGCGGCGTGTAGTCGAAACCCTCGGGCGTGAGCATGACCCAACGGTTTTGGATGGGTTTGACGGCGGGGCGCTCAACGGTCCACACGCCGTCATCGCCCTTCACGACACGCGGGCTGCCGCCCGGAGGCAAGAAAAGGCGCAGGCACTCGGGAAGCGTCGCGACGTACTCGCGGCTCATCCAGCGCGCAATACGGGCAGCCTCGGCGGTAAAGAGCGGCTTGCTGAGGATGGCCTCGATGGGCTTGATGCGCAAGGGGTCGAGGGCGTCGTTGCCTTGCAGGTCGCCCAGCTCGGGCGCGATATCGACGATATAGCCCGCGGCCGCACGGTTGCCAAAGTGGACCAGGACCGTGGACCCGATCTGGGCATCGTTGGCAAGGGACCGCGGGATGCCGTAGTCGAATGGCTCGGAGAGCGCACGGGTCGGGATGTCGAGGACCACGCTCGCGTAGGCGGAGACGGGTTCGGGTGCGAGCTCGGGCTGCGCCGGGGCGGCGGCAGGGGCCGCGGACTTTGGAGCTTTATCCGGTTCCGGCGAACCAAACAGCGACAGTTGCTCGGCCATGACCCCAGCACCTCCTATCCCATACGTCTACAGAAACAAGAGCCCCGCTCGGGTGAACGGGGCTCGGATGCATGCGTTTACGCAGCTGCTACAGCGCCATCGTGCGGGCGCGGTCGATGCGCGCCAGGCAGTCGTCGCGGCCGACGAGCGCCATGGTCTCGCCCAGCGGGGGGCTCACCATGTTACCGCAGACGGCGACGCGCACAGCTTGGAACACCACGCGCTTCTTGAGGTCCATCTGCTCGGGCAGCGGCTCAAGCGCGGCGTCGATGTTGGCGGCCGTCCACTCATCCACGCCCTCGAGCGCGGCCTTGGCGGCATCCAGAATAGCGCCCATGCCTTCCTTGGACAAACCCTTGTTGACAGACTTCTCGTCATACTCGAGCGTCTCGGCCGTGGCAAAGATGGGGGCGGCGACGGTCACGGCGTCGGCCGGCATCTTGGTGCGCGGCTTGACGATGGCGGCAAGCGCGTCGATCCAGTCCTCGCCGTACTCGATGTTACCCTCGATCATACCGGCCTCGTGCAGCTCGGGGATCATGATCTCGTCGGCAAACTGGGCGTCGGACATGTTGTTGATGTACTCGGCATTGACCCAGTCGAGCTTTTTGGGGTCGAAGGTCGCCGGGTTCTTGGAAATGCGGTCGAGCGAGAACTTACGGGCCAGAACATCGCGCGGGATGATCGTGGTCTCGCCGTCGAGCGACCAGCCGAGCAGCGCCAGGTAGTTAACGAACGCGTCGGACAGGTAGCCGGCGTCGCGGTACTCCTCCACCGAGGTGGCGCCGTGGCGTTTAGAGAGCTTCTTGCCGTCGGCACCCAAGATCATGGAGATGTGGGCGAACGTGGGAACGGGCGCGCCGAGGGCCTCGTAAACCATGACCTGGCGCGGGGTGTTGGACAGATGGTCGTCGCCGCGGATGACGTGGGTGATCTTCATCATGGCGTCGTCGACGACGGTCGCGAAGTTATACGTGGGCGTGCCATCGGAGCGGAAGATGACAAAGTCGTCGAGCTCCTTGGCGTCGAAGGTCACCTCGCCGTGGACGGCGTCGTGGATGACGACATCGCCGCGGTCCTCGGGCACCTTGATGCGAAGGACGTAGGGCTCGCCGGCCTCGATGCGGCGGCGCGCCTCCTCGGGATCGAGGTCGCGACAGCGGCGCTGATAGCCCTGGAAGGGGTCTTTACGCTCCTGGGCGGCCTTACGGTCGGCCTCGAGCTGCTCCTTGGTGCAGAAGCAGGGATAGGCCTTGCCCTCGTCCCAAAGCTTCTGGGCGGCCTGCTTGTACAGGTCCAGGCGCTCGGTCTGGGCATAGGGGCCAAAGTCGCCGCCAACCTCGGGGCCCTCATCCCAGTCCAGGCCCAGCCAACGCATAGCGCGCAGAATGATCTGCGTGTTCTCGTCGGTAGAGCGGGTGGGATCGGTGTCATCGATGCGCAGGATGAACGTGCCGCCGTTTGCGCGGGCAAAAGCCCAGTTATAGATAGCGGTGCGGGCGCCGCCGATGTGCAGCTTGCCCGTCGGTGAGGGTGCAAAGCGGACGCGAACGTCTGATGCCATGGAAATCTCCTCGATTGCAGGATGGATGTCTAACCGCACCAGTATAAAGCAACAATGCCCACCTCCGCACAAAGGGCACCGACCCAGTCATCGAAGCCGGGTAGCTAATTTGGGACGGGGCTTTTTTAGCTGCCCCGGCAGGCTATCGGCTAAACCAGCAAACAATCAGCCGGGGTAGCTAAAAAAGCCCCGTCCCAAATTAGCTACCCAATGAGTAGGTGCGGAAAGGGTGTGAATGTTGGATTTACGCGCTATGATGTGCCCCTGCATACAGAGCCCGGCGGAATGGTAACGGTCGCTGGGACACGTTATTCGAAAGGACAATCATGTCAGAAGAGCTTCGTTCCATCCCGCCCAAGCAGGGGTCTTTTGTGTTTACGTCGGAGTCGGTGACCGAAGGCCATCCCGATAAGATCGCCGACCAGATCAGCGATGCCGTCCTCGACGCAATCCTCGCCAAAGAAATAGAGCTGCAGGAGCAGGGCTATATTGCGCCCAACGGCGTGCCCGCCAATGTGGAAAACGTCCGCTGCGCCTGCGAGACCCTCGTGACCACCGGCACCGTCATCGTCGCCGGAGAGATTCGCACCCAGGCATACGTCGACGTGCAGGAAATCGCCCGTGGCGTCATCCGCCGCATCGGCTACAACCGCGCCAAGTTTGGCTTTGACTGCGATACCTGCGGCGTCATGAGCCTCATCCACGAGCAGTCCCCCGATATCGCCCAGGGCGTCGACGAGTCATTTGAGACCCAGACCGGCGCCACCACCGACCCGATCGACCTGATCGGTGCCGGCGACCAGGGCATGATGTTTGGATACGCCTCCAACGAGACCAAAACCCTCATGCCCATGCCGCACTACCTGGCAAGCCGCCTGGCGGAACGCCTGTCCGCCGTGCGCCACGACGCCACCCTGCCCTATCTGCGCCCCGACGGCAAGACCCAGGTCACCGTGCGCTACGAGGACGGAAAGCCCGTGGAGGTCACAACCATCGTCATCTCCACGCAGCACGCTGCCGAAGTTGAGGACATGGGCAAGATCAAGGCCGACCTCATCGAGCATGTCATCGCACCCGTCATGGATGCCGAGAACATGCCGTGGGATGGCGCCGATATCTATGTGAACCCCACCGGACGCTTTGTCGTGGGCGGCCCCATGGGCGACACGGGCCTGACCGGCCGCAAGATCATCGTCGACACCTACGGCGGCTACGGCCGTCACGGCGGCGGCGCCTTTAGCGGCAAGGACTGCACCAAGGTCGACCGCTCTGCCGCGTACGCCGCTCGCTGGGTCGCCAAGAACGTAGTCGCCGCCGGCCTGGCCGATCGCTGCGAGGTCGAGCTGGCCTACGCCATCGGCGTGTCCAAGCCGCTGTCGATCATGGTCGACACCTTTGGCACCGCGCATGTTGCCGAGGACAAGATCGTCGAGGCCGTGGAGAAGACCTTTGACCTGCGCCCGGGCGCAATCATCCGCGACCTGGACCTTCGTCGCCCCATCTATGAAAAGACGGCAGCCTACGGTCACTTTGGCCGCGAAGACGCCGACTTTACCTGGGAGAAAACGGACCGCATCGGCGAACTCAAAGCAGCCTGCGGCCTGTAAGCTAACGAGAAAATCCACAGCCAAATAAAAACGCACCAAATAGAGGTACCGGAACAACCGGTACCTCTATTTTATTAACCGGTGGTGAAGATGTATCGACATGGGACACCGAATAGGTCACCAACCGATAAATTTTGAAGCACGCGCGCCTCTACCATGTATCCTAAGTTCCGAGGACTTTAGTATTTGGTCGATCGCGAGTTCCGCACGAGCCGGAGGCCACTTAATGTGGCCTCCGTGCGAGCAGGACTGTCCGAGCAGGCGACCAAATACTAAAGCCCTCGGGACGGCGGGACAGAGTATGCCCCGCTCCTCGGGACGACGAGACAAGGCAAAGGAGCAGCCATGGCAGGCAAGCCGCAAACACTAGCTACGACCTCGGCATTCGAGATCTTGGGCCCCATCATGGTCGGCCCCAGCTCGTCGCACACCGCCGGCGCCCTGCGTTGCGCCCAAGTTGCCGCCAGCCTGCTGGAAGGCCGCATCACCAAGGTCACCTTTGGCCTGTGGAACTCCTTTGCCCACACCTACCGCGGCCATGGCACCGACCGCGCACTCGTCGCGGGCATCTTGGGCCTCGATACCGACGACGAGAACATCAAGCAGGCCTTTGACCTCGCGCGCGAGCAGGGCCTCAACTATCACTTTGACATCAAGGGCGACGACGCCTCCATCCACCCCAACACCGTCGACATCGACATGGTCGATGACACGGGCGCCACGGCGCAGGTCCGCGGCGAGAGCCTTGGCGGCGGCAAGATGCGCATCAGCCGCATCAACGGCGTCGGTGTCGATATCTCGGGCATGTATTCCACCCTGTTTGTGGCGCACCAGGACGTCCCCGGCGTTCTCGCCGCGCTCACGAACCAGCTCGCCTACGCACACGTAAACATTGCCTTCTGCCGCACCTACCGCACCGAGGTAGGCGGCCAAGCTTATTCCGTCTTTGAGACCGACGGCACCCCCGATGACATCGTCGTTCCCATGCTACGCATGCTCGACAATGTCGATTACGCCACCTTCATTGAGCTTCCCGGCTCGGCCTCATCGCTCTCCCCCGGCGTTTCCACCAAGGAAATCTTCGACGATGGCGAACAGCTCCTCGACGCCTGCGCCGAACTGGGCCTCAACATCGGCGCCGTCATGGCCGTACGCGAAGCCCGCCTGACCGGCGAGCAGCACGCCGTCGCCGCCATGCGCCGCGTACTCGAGGTCATGCGCGAGGAGACAACGGCGCCCATCGCCGCACCGCAGCGCTCGCTCGGCGGGCTTATCGGCGGCGAGGCAAAACTCGTCGACGCCACATGCCGCAAGGATCTGAGCACAAACCTGATGGGCGCCGTCCAGACCGAAGCCGTGGCCCGCGCCATGGCTGTGCTTGAGCGCTCTGCCACCATGGGCGTCATCGTCGCCGCCCCCACGGCCGGCTCTGCGGGCGTCGTGCCCGGCTGCGTGTTGGCGCTCGCCGACCATCTACAGCTCGATGACGAACAGGTCATGGACGCACTCTACTGCTCTGCCGCGATTGGTCTCAACCTCACCACAAGTGCCTGCGTCGCCGGTGCCGAAGGCGGATGTCAGGCTGAGGTGGGCAGCGCCGCCGCCATGGCCGCTGCCGCTCTAGTCCAGATGCTGGGCGGCACGCCCGAGCAGGCACTCGACGCTAGCTCTATCGCACTGAGCAATCTGCTTGGTCTTGTATGCGATCCCGTGGGCGGCCTTGTCGAAGTGCCATGCCAAAACCGCAACGCGATCGGCGTGGCGACCGCATTTAGCTCGGCGCAGCTCGCCCTCGCCGGCATTAAGAGCCTGGTGCCGTTTGACCAGATGGCACACGTCATGCTCTCGGTGGGCCACGCGCTGCCGGCCACGCTGCGCGAGACGGCAAAGGGCGGCATCGCACAAGCTCCCGCAGCCCTTTCTGCTTGCGCTAAATGCGGCGTGTGCGGATAAAGAACAGTCCAAAGCAAGAGGTGGGACAAATGTCCAACCTCTTGCCAATGCCACCGTTTCAATACCACAAACAACTAGGTAATCGCTATAATGCAAGCCCAGTAAAACACGATGAGCCGCAAGGCGAAATTCGAAGGATATGCATACGATGTCGCACAACGATCGAACTCAACTGATTCCCGATCCGCAGCAGCCGAGCAAGCACACCGGCGGCGTTCAGCCGCCGCGTCCTATCGGGCCGAGCCGCGATCGGCAGCGTGGTGCGGCAAACGCTTCCCAACGCCCGAACCGGCAGCATCAGCAACGTCAGCAGCGCCAGGCAAACGGCAATGCGCCCAAGCAGCCCCCCGCGCACGCTCGAGGCGATCGCGGCCCCGCGCGCAAACCCGCCGAAAACAATAAGTCGGGCAAAAAGACGACGCTCTTTGTCGTCCTGGGTCTTATTGTCATTGTCTATATTGTAGGCATCGTAGCGTTTTCGCAGATAGCCTACCCCAACACCACCATTGCCGGCGTCGACGTCTCGTTCTCCAACGCTTCGTCTGCTGCCACTAAGGTCAACTCGGCATGGAAGCACTATAAGCTCACCGTGACAGGCGATGACTTTATCTGGACCTATCAACCCGAGTCCGATGAACCCATCGTCGACGGCGAAGCTGCCGCAAAAGAAATCATCAGCCGCAACGAAGCCTTTATATGGCCGGTCCGCCTTGTGGAATCCTTAAGCGGCAAGACCAAAACAACCGCTACCTCCAACGAAGTCGATCTTGAACAAGACGTCGACCTGTCCATGCTCTCAGACACCTTTGACCAAAAGAAGTTTGAGGAGGATCTGGGCGCCGCCATTGACGAGTTTAACGAGGGCCGTTCGGGCACGTTCGAGGCCAATAGCTCCTATGACGAGCAAGCCGGCAAGTTTACCGTCGAGAAGGCGCGCTCCAACGAAAAACTCAACCGCGAGCATGTCATTAAGTATGCCGAGCTCGAGCTTGCCTCGCTGGCCGAGACCGTAGATCTTTCCAAGCTCGGCAACGATGCCTATGAGCCGCTCAATGGAACGCTGACCAATGATCAGATTCAGGCCGCATGCGATGCAGCCAACAACTTCTTGGGCGTCAACGTGACCCTCAAGCTCAACGGCGAGGATGCCGGCAAGGTTGATGGTAGTTCCGTGTTGCAGTGGATTAGCTTTGCCGATCCGGCCAACCCCACGCTTGACACCTCACAGATCAGCAGCTGGACGGCAGAGCTCGCCAATAGCTTTAATACCGTGGGCACCACCCGCTGGTGGACGCGTGCCGACGGCAAAGAATGTGCCGTCGAGGGCGGTGACTTTGGCTGGTCCGTCGATAGCGACGCGCTTGCCAAGCAAGTCGAGGACGCCATTAACAATAAGCAGACCGGCGAAATCGAGATTAAGTACTCCCAGAAGGCCGACACCTATACCGCAAAGGGAGAGCCCGACTGGAAGGCGTATATCGACGTCGACCTGTCCGAGCAGCACGCGCGCTACTATGACGAGAACGGTAATATCGTGTGGGAAGCCAACTTTATCTCGGGCAAACCGGGAGAGGATGCCACCCCCGAGGGCGTTTGGCAGATCAATAGCAATGACGGCGCAAGCAAGCTCATCGGTGCCAAAGACCCCGCGACCGGAAAGCCCAAATACGAGAGCCCGGTCAGCTACTGGATGCCGTTCGAGGGCAATATGATCGGTTTCCACGACGCCACCTGGCAAAACGATAAGAGCTTTGACGACCCAAATTCGTACAAATGGTGCGGAAGCCACGGCTGCATCAACCTGCGCCTGGCCGATGCCAAGGCGCTCCACGACTGCATTAGCGTCGGCCTGTGCGTGGTCGTGCACTCGTAAGGAATCACGCCTTCGCACAAAGGGGAACTGACGCTCCAATCTAACAGTTCCGAAAGATACCTCCATAATGCGCCCGCCTCTCGCGACGGGCGCATATACTTATCGAGGAACTTTCTATAAAGGAGACGCCATGTCGAATGTCCCCACCATCACCCCGGGACCGAATGATACCGAGCGAGCGCCCGAGGGTGCCACCGAAACGCTTCCCCTCATAACAACCGTGCACGCAACACAGCAAAACGGCAGCACAAGCGATACAACCGAGATTACTGACGAAGAGGCCTACGCCAAGCTCAAGGCGAAGCGTGCCGAGCGTCGGCGCAAAAAGCTCATCCGACGCGGCATTGCATCCGGCGTCGTGGCTGCCGTTGTGCTCATCGCCGTTGTCATGACCTTCGTCATCAACGCACGGCCCGCAGGTACCAACGGGCCGGTGACCGACATGGTCACCGAGGGCACGTTTACGACCACCGTCGAGGCCAAAGGCCAGCTCAAGCCCATCTCGGCTTCGGTGGTCTCCCCTTCTGTCGACGGCACAGTGGCATCGATCAACGTGCAAGCTGGCCAGTCCGTCAACGAGGGCGACGTGCTCATGACGATTAAAAACGACGAGCTCGATCGCAACGTTGCCGAGGCGCAGCGCGTGGTGGCGGCGGCACAGGAAGACCTCGCCAACGCACAGAAAGCGGTAGCAGCCGCCCAAGCCGCCTCTGCGACTGACGCAGAAGCGGCAGGCGCGAGTGGCGCCAGCGGCACCGCCGACACGAGTGCCGTATCGAGCTCCCAACGCAACCTAGCCTCGGCCCAGGCGACCCTGGACCAGGCCAACGCCAAAGCCGCCGAGCGCACCGTGACCGCGCCCAGCTCGGGCAGCATCGTCGAGCTCAACGCCAAGGTCGGCGCCACGGTGACGGGCGGCATGATTATGGGCGAAGGCGATACGAGCGGCGGCAAGCAGTGCATGCAGATCGCCGACCTCTCCAAGATGAAGGTCACCGTTCAGGTGGGTGAAAAGGATATCGCCAAGATCGCCGTGGGCCAGAGCGCCAACGTTACCTATCCTGCCTTTCCCGATATCGTGAGCCAGGGAACGGTCACGACAATCGCTTCGGTGGCAAATTCCGACGCCAACGGCGGCGGCAGTGTGACCTTTAACGTCGACATTTTGATCGAAGCGCCCGACGCGCGTCTCAAGCCGGGCATGACCGCCGAGGTCTCGGTGGTGACCGAACAGCTCGACTACGTGGTGATGGTGCCGACCATGGCGCTCATGACCGAGGATGGCGAGCACTATTACGTCAACGTGGCAACCGACGGCGAAGGCGAACAGACCCGACGCGTAAAGGTAACCGTCGTGACGCAAAACGATAACGATGCCGTGGTCGGCAAAACGCAGGTCAAGCGCGATGACCAGGGCAACGAGATCAACGCGGACGTACCGGTCACCAAACTGCGCGACGGCGACACCCTCATCGTGGACACCGGCGCGGGCATGACGGCCGACGGCGGCGACTCTGTCAGCATATCTGCCGACGAGGGCATGTAATGCGTCCCGTCATCGACATCCGCAACGTGCATCGCATTTTTGAGAGCGAGGCCGGCTGCGCCCATATCCTGCATAACGTGAGCCTGGCAGTGAATCCCGGCGAGTTCGTGGCCATTACCGGCCCTTCGGGATCGGGCAAGTCGACGCTCATGAACATCCTGGGCTGCCTGGACAAGCCGACGGCAGGCGATTATTACCTGCAGGGCCTCAACGTGGCGGAGCTCGACGATGACGAGCTCACCGAAGTCCGCGCCCTGAGCATCGGCTTTGTCTTTCAGAGCTTTAACCTGCTGCCGCGCCTATCGGTCATCGAAAACGTCATGCTGCCGCTGTCGTACACCAACGTGCCGCGGGCTCATCGTGAGATGCGCGCCGTCCATGCGCTGCAAGCCGTCACGCTGCCGGTCGACCACTGGGACCACCGCATCTCCGAGCTCTCGGGCGGACAGATGCAGAGGGTTGCCATCGCGCGTGCCCTCGTCAACGATCCACCCATCATCCTAGCCGACGAGCCGACGGGAAACCTGGACTCCGCCACCGGAGCACTCGTGATGGAGACCTTCCACAAACTCCAGGAACGCGGCAAGACCATCGTGCTCATCACGCATGATCCCGGCATTGCCGCCGAGGCCGACCGTGCCGTAACCATTCGCGACGGCAGGATCCACGACGGCGCGTACATTGCGCACGCGCCGCAGACCCTGCGTGGCGCTATTGACAACCTGCCCATGATTTCTGCACACGCCAATCCGACGAAAGAAGTGAAGGCATGAGCACGCGCGATCTTATCCAAGAAGCCCTTCACTCCCTCGAGGCCAATAAGGGACGCAGCCTACTCACCATCCTGGGCATCGTCATTGGCATCGCCTCCGTCATTGCCATGACCTCGCTTATCGGCGGTATCCAAAACAGCCTGGTCAACAGCCTGGGCCTCAATGCGGCACGCATGGTGCAAATCTATTCGTCGCAAGAACTCACTGAGTCGGACGTCGAGAAGCTTCGCAAGATGGTGCCGCAGATCGAGCAGATCGGCATCGTGGACAGCGCCTATACCGAGTACAAGGCCGGTGACAAAAGCTATACCGTCATGGCGCAGGGCGTCGATAGCGACATGCTCGACGCGGTGGGCGCCAGCAAGCTCGTCGCGGGGCGCACCTACACCCAGGCCGAGTCCCAATCTGGCGCACGCGTGGCGCTCATCAGCCGTGGCGGCGCCGATCAGCTGTACGGCAACGAGCAGGACGCGGTGGGCAAGACCATTAAGGTCTCCAACGGCGAGGTACAGATTGTCGGCGTTATCGACGGCGGCAGCGACTCCATGGGCTCACTCACGCTATACATGCCGCGCGAGACCATCTCGGGCCTCTTTGGCGACGAGAACCCGTCGTTTCCCAGCGTAACGGCGCTCGTCACCGAGGGTACAGACGTAGATGAGCTGTGCAAGACGATTGAATCCAAGGTGCGCGCAATGAAGGGCATCACGGAGGATGATGAGAACGACAGTGTATCGGCAACCTCCATGAAAGGCGCCATCGACGCCCTCAATTCCTTTATGGGCGCGTTCTCACTCATCATGGGCGCCGTTGCCAGCATTTCACTGCTCGTTGGCGGCATCGGCATCATGAATATGATGCTCACCAATGTGACCGAGCGTATCCGCGAGATCGGGATTCGTCGAGCCTTGGGTGCCAGCCGTCGCGATATCACCGCGCAGTTTCTGGCCGAGTCCTCGGCGCTGTGCGTCACCGGTGGCCTGCTGGGTGTTTTGATTGGCTACCTGCTTGCCTGGGGTCTAGCGATGTTCGCCGCGGGTTCCGGCGTGCTTGGCAAGCTCGGTGCCAGCGGTACCATTACGCCGAGCTTTTCGATCGCCACGGTGCTGCTGGCCTTTGCGGTCTCCGTCGGCATCGGCGTCATCTTCGGCTTCTATCCCGCCCGCCGGGCAGCAAAACTCGACCCCGTAGAGTGCCTGCGCTACCAGTAATGCAATCCCCTGAGTTGCAGTGAAATAGGGAGTGTTTAAGCTGTTAAAAGGCCTATTCAGTCCCTATTTCACCGCAACTCAGGGGAGGGATAAGGCACTAGTGCTATTCGAAACGAGATTCCAGACTCGATAGCCCGTTCAACGTCAAATTGTTAGCGACCTCCGAAATACGCTCGATGGGCACCGAGCCATCGGAGAGCGCCCACGTGCGGTAGATGCCGATGATACCGGACAACAGAAACGCCAGGTAGTAATCGAACATTTCGTCCTTGAGGCCGTGGGGCAGCAAGTCGCGCTCGACAATCTCATGCTCGAGCGGCACACGCAAACGCGTCATAAAATCGTCGAGCGGGATGTTTTCAATCAGCCGGCGATTGAGCACGAGGTTATTGCAAAGCGCCTCGTTGATGGTCTTAAAAAACGTTGCCGCCGCTCCGAGGGCACGCTCGTTCGTGTCGCCGTCCATGGAAGCAAGCGTTTTCTCGACCGAGTCGGCAATCATCTCCACCACATCAACGGCGATGGCATCGAGCAAGCCGTCGACCGTGCCAAAGTGCACGTAGAAGGTCTTGCGGTCGACATTTGCCTCGCGCGCGATGGCGCTCACCGTAATATCGGCGAGGGGCTTTTCCATCAGCAGGCGCTCAAACGCAGAAAGGATGGCATTGCGGCTGCGAACGATGCGGCGGTCGAGGCGCGGTTTGCTGATGGCCATGGTTGTATCCCTTCGGAATGCGAGCATTCATCAACAGATGAGAGTTAATCTACGTAAGAGGATTATCCCCCATCCGACACAAAAATGCCCGGCAACATGAAGAACGCACGACCAACTATTACGCCTTAGAGTGTTTCTTTTTGTTCAAAGCAGCCGGGGAAACACGGATGCCGTCGCCCGTCTGGCGCACATAGGCCTTATGCGCCGGTTTGGCGGCCCCAGAAGCCTTCTGAGCATGCTGATTGGGATCCACGGTAACCGCATGCACAGGATGGGGCTTTGCAGGCTTAGAGGACGTCTGAGGCGTTCGTCCGAGCTTGCGCATCACGCGATCCCAGCGCGAATGGATACTCTCGTTGTGAGCGCTCTTAAGGCCCAGCAGGGGCGCGGCCAAAATAGTCGGCGCAATAAACGTAATGAGGCGCCACAGCAGATAACCGGCGGTCGACGCCGATCCAAAGAAATGACCCAGGAACAGCGCGAAGCCACCCTCGGCGCCGCCGGTGCCACCGGGAAGGGGAACAGCAGAGCTCAGGAGCTGAACAAAGGCGCTCGCGGCCATGACCGAGAAAAAGTCGACTTCGTGGTGGCCAAAGGCAAGCATCAAGAAATACGGCACGAGGTAGAAAAACGCGAGCTGCAACATGGTGATGACCACCGTGAGCAGCATGGACGAAAAGTGGCCGGCCGAAAGCTTGAACTTCTCGGAGAACGAGTAGATTTCGCCATCGACAAAGGTACGCCAGCCCTCGATCTTGGTGGCCGAGACACCCATTCGCTCGAGCCAATTGATGATGCAGTGCGCGACGCGCGTGACGGTCTTGGGCATGAGCGCGACGGCAAAGATGCCGAGCAGAATGCAGCAGTGGCCGCCAAAGCTAAAGACGCACAGCAGCGTCATGTCGCCATAGCGCTCGGCGAAAAACGGCATGCGGGCGAGCAGCAGAATGGCACCCCATGCCACCAAACCAAACTGGTACACGATAAAGCGGGTGAACTGCGTGGCACCGGCCTCGCCCACGTTTTGGCCGGCTTTGGTCAGGCGATAAATCTGGGCAGGCGTGGAGCCCATCATCATGGGCGTCAGGTTGCCAAAGAAGATGCCGCTCGCCTCGACCGAAATGAGGTCGCGGATGCCGACAGGCGAATTGGGATCGAGCCATACGGCGATCGCGTACGCCACGATGCCAAAAAACAAGTATAGGAACATGCAGAAGCACGCGGCAGCGAGCCACGGCGCCTGAACGCTAGCCATGGCGGCCCAGAACTGACCCATCTGACCGGTCACGACCAAATAGGCGATATAGCCCACCAGCACAATGCCAATAAAGATGGCACCACGACGTGCGCTCTTGTTGTCATCGCCGCCCGAAACATCGACTTGAGGCTTTGGGGTATGCTGAGAGGACTCCGTCATGAGGCTCCTTCTGACCGTCAATGTATCTGGCCTATTGTACCCGTATGGGAGATAAGCAAAACGTAAAGCTATGGGGCAAATGGGATTAACAGACAAGCCAGCATGTAATAAAAAACCCGACCTTCGAAAAGAAGGTCGGGTATCCAAAACTTGGTAGCCCGTACCAGATTCGAACTGGTGATCTCCGCCTTGAGAGGGCGGCGTCCTAAACCGCTAGACGAACGGGCCATAAGCCTCAGCAGAAAAGAAGTGGTAGCCCGTACCAGATTCGAACTGGTGATCTCCGCCTTGAGAGGGCGGCGTCCTAAACCGCTAGACGAACGGGCCACATGACACCTGCACTGCCGTGCTGCGAGGACATATATTACGGGACAAAAAACGCGAGCGCAAGAAGAAATTCCAAATTGGCCAATTTTTGTCGTGAGGTTATGGAACAAGCAGGTCAACCTGGTAGCTAATTTGGGACGGGGCTTTTTTAGCTACCCCTGCCAGAATCACTATTGTTCGTCCTATTGACAGCGGGGTAGCTAAAAAAGCCCCGTCCCAAATGAGCTACCCCAGGTTGAGGTGGGCCAGAAGGGCCTCGCGGGTGTTGGGGACGTTGTCTTCGATCACGGCATCGAGGGCGACGTTGAGAAGCTGTCCCAGCTCAGGCCGCGGTTTGACGCCGGCGCGAATCAGGTCCCCGCCGTTGATGCCAAGCATCTTAAGCGTATAGGGCTCCCCCGCTTCCAACAGTTCGTGTGCGAGCGAACGCATCTCCTCGATCGTCTCGACGTAATAGAAGCACGACGGTGCCTTACCCAGCGTATCGGCACGCTTAAGGTCCATAAGCTCGTCAATCAAACGCGGCGTGTCGACGCCCTCACCCGAAAGCGAGCGCATCATATTGAGCAAACAGGAGCGCTCGGGGCGCAACGGCTTATCGTGATACCTGATAAGCAGACACGCGTCGCGAACCAAATCGTGCGAAAGCGCCAAGCGATCCATAATAGCGCGCGCTTTCTTGGCACCAAGCTCAGGATGACCGTAAAAGTGGCCGCTGCCCGCATGATCGACCGTAAAGCAATCGGGCTTGGAGACATCGTGCAAAAACGCTGCCCACATTAAGCTCGACGAAGGCGCCACGCCGTCACACAGCGCCAGCTCCCCCGCTACCGTCAAAACGCGAGCGATATGCTCGTAAACATTAAAGGCGTGGTAGACGCTGCGCTGGTCAAACCCACGAGCCGGCGCAAGCTCGGGCACGGCGGCGCAAACAAGCTCGGGGTAGCGTAGCATCGCGTCTCCCCCGTGACCGGTCGATAGAATCCCCTCGAGCTCAATGCCCACGCGTTCGCGTGCCACGGCATCGAGTAGCGGCGAGCACTCGGCAAGCGCCTGTTTGGTCGTAGGCTCGATTATAAAATCCAGACGGCAGGCAAAACGTACCGCGCGCAACATGCGAAGCGCATCCTCGTTAAAGCGACGCTTGGGATCTCCGACGGCACGAATCAGCTTACGCTCCAGGTCGCCCTGGCCATCATAACGGTCGACAAGACCGCGCTGGGGATGCCAAGCCATGGCGTTAACGGTAAAGTCACGACGTGCCAGATCGTCCTCAAGCGACGCCGCACGCTCCACACTCTGGGGATGGCGACCATCGGTGTAAAAACCGTCCAGGCGATACGTCGTGACCTCAATACGCTCATCGTCACAAAGGGCGGTAATGCCGCCAAATTTTATGCCCGACTCAACTACCGCAATGCCGGCTGCCTCGAGCGCCGCCTTGGACTCTTGCCACAGGCCGCTACAGCACATGTCAACATCGTGGCTGGGACGTCCCATCAGGGCGTCACGCACCCAACCGCCTACGAACCAGGCCTCGAGACCGGCGTCCTCAAGCGCACGTAGCACACGCAGGGAGGCATCTGTGGGCTGCGTACCGTTGAGCGAAACATTACACATACCTATGGCCTCCTACGCTTGCAAGCGTTAAACGATGGTTCTCAAGCAGTCTAGCAAGAAACGAGCGTGAGCGCACATGAAATCACATCGTCGATTCGCGCGAACGAGACAGCAGAGCCCATGCGGCCAACAGATAAAAACACCCGCCTCGGAGATCCAAAGCGGGTGTTTGGCAACGATGTATCGATGCGGCTAGCAGACCTGACGAACTTTGATGTTCTTCTTATATTCGTCCACCTTGGCAAAGTCACCCAAGCCCGGGCACTCGACCACGTTAGCGCCGGTGGCCATCGAAAGGCGCAGGGCGTCCTCGACGCGCTCGGGGGCGTCGTGCCACACGGACAAGAAGGCAGCAAGCGAGGAATCGCCGGCGCAGACGGTCGACAGCAGCTTGACCTCAAAGGTTCGGTTGGCAAACCAGATATGCTCGCCATTGGAGAAGTACGCGCCGTCGCCACCGAGGGTCAGCAGCACATTCTTGGCGCCCTTGGCGTGCAGTTCGGCCATCGCACCCCTGACGGACTCGTCGTCGCCACCGCTCACCTTGATACCAAAGATGTCGAGCAGCTCGTCGTCGTTGGGCTTAATGAGCAACGGCTCCATGGCAATGAGATCGGCCAGCTGATGGCTCGAGATATCGAGCACGAACTCAGCGCCCTTGGCCTTCACGCGACGCAGGACCTCGGCCAGGAAACCCTCGGAGGTATTGGGGGGCAGCGAGCCGCTGATAACCAGGCAGGTCATGTCGTCGAGCGAATCAATAAGCTCAAACATTTCCTGCTCGTTGGCTTCGTTAATGGCGGCACCGGCATTAACCATGTTGTACTCGGTGTCGGGACCGGCGTTGAGGAACACGTTGACACGCGTGATGCCGTCGGTCCAGACGGGCTTAACGGGCACGCCAAGGGCCTCGGCGCCCTTAACGATGAACTCGCCCGAGAAGCCGGCAAAGAAGCCCAGGATCGTGGTGTCGACGCCGTAGTGGTCGAGCGTAAACGAGACGTTGAGACCCTTGCCGTTGGGGGTATAGACCGCGTTGCGCGTGCGGGTAACGGTATTGGCGGACAGGCCGTCGCAGGAGATGTTGTAGTCAATGGCGGGATTTGCAGTGAGCGTGTAAATCATGAATGTTCCTTTCACGAAGCAACGTGTTAATGAAAGTATATTCCACGTCTTGTGAAAAGACCATAGCAACCCGGCGAACGGTGTAGAACGCGTGCAGGTCGCCAGAAAAGCAGCAAGGCGGGGCAAAAATATCAGGAGTACTTGCCCTGAAGCTCATTTTGCAATTAACAAAAAAGCGCCCCAGCTTAAACCGGGGCGCCATATAGTCAAGAATATGTAGCGTTTCGCTTACTTGCGATCGAGCTTGCGGACAGCAACGCGCTTGCTATACTCATCGACGTGACCGAAGTCGCCGATGCCCACGGACTCGGCAACGTTGGCGCCGGTGGCCATAGCGAGCTTCATGGCCTCCTCGACGTTGTCGCGATCCCTGTACCACTTGTGCAGGAACGCAGCGAGAGTGCAGTCGCCGGCGCAGACGGAAGAGACCAGCTTGATGTTGAACTCACGCTTAGCGTACCAGATGTCCTCGCCGTTGGAGAAGTAAGCGTCGCCGCGGCTACCACGGGTGAGCAGCACGTTCTGGACGCCGGCATCGTGAGCCATCTTCATAGCAACGCGGACCTCGTCGTCGGTATCGACCGGCACGCCAAAGATGGCCTTCATCTCGTGATGGTTCGGCTTGATGAGCAGCGGCTTCTTGTGAGCGAGCTCCTTGAGCTTGTCGGAAGACAGGTCCAGGACGACGTCGGCGCCACGAGCCTGAGCGTGATCCATGACCTGAGCCAGGAAGTCGGGCGTAGCTTTGGGAGGCACGGAGCCGGAGACGATCAGGCACTCAAGATCGCCCGCGGTGTCCAGGATGTTGTAGAGCTCCTTCTGGTGCTCCGGCGTAATCGGGGCGCCGGGGTTAAGGATGCCGTACTCGTGCTGGCCATCGTTAACATAGGTGTTGATACGCGTGATGCCGTCGGTCCAGACCGGGCGGCACAGGCAACCCAGGTTCATGACCTCCTCGACGATGAACTTGCCCGTGAAGCCGGCGAAGAAGCCGAGCGCGACGGTGTCGACGCCCATCTTCTTAAAGGCGAAGGACACGTCGAGGCCCTTGCCGTTAGCCGTGTAGCTGGCCGAGCCGGTGCGGACGTTCTCGTCGGGCTCGAGCGGAGAGCTCGAAACCGTCATGTCGACAGCCGGGTTAGCGGTTAGCGTGTAGAACATTTACAGTACCCCCTGTATATTTGAGGGCCGCGCGGCTAGCCCATTCCAACCACGCGGTTACCTCTGATACCAAATTAGCGAGCGGCAGCCTCAAGCAGCGCCTTGACCTCTTCGGCAGTGTTGCAGGCGAGCGCCTTCTCGGCGAGATCGTCGCACTCGGCCTTGGTCCACTGGCTGATGGTCTTGCGGGCGCGAAGGATAGACGGAGCGCTCATCGAGAACTCCTCGAGGCCCCAGCTGATCAGCAGCGGCTCAAGCAGCGGATCGGCAGCGGCCTCGCCGCACATACCGACCATGATGCCAGCCTTGACGCCGCTCTCGATGATGTTCTTGAGCGAGCGAAGCACGGCGGGATAGTACACCTGGTACAGGTTAGAAATGGTGTCGTTACCACGGTCGGCACACATGGTGTAGCCGATCAGGTCGTTGGTGCCGATCGAGAAGAAGTCGGCGACCTCGGCCAGGCGGTCAGCGAGCAGCGATGCGGCAGGCGTCTCGACCATGATGCCGACCTCGATGTTCTCGTTGAACTTGCGGCCCTCTTCGGTCAGCTCGGACTTGCACTCCTCAACGAGCTCCTTAACAGCCAAGACCTCCTCGACGCAAGTGACGAGCGGGATCATGATCTTGACATCACCGAAGGCGCTGGCGCGCAGCAGAGCGCGGAGCTGTACCTTGTACTGGTCGGGGTTGGCCAGGCAATAACGCACGGCACGGAAGCCCATGAAGGGGTTCTCTTCCTTGACCATGTGCAGGTACGGGATCTCTTTGTCGCCACCCACGTCGAGCGTACGGATGATGACCGGAGCGCCATTGAGTGCGCTGGCAACCTTGCGATAGGCGTTGAACTGCTCCTCCTCGGAAGGAAGCTCGGTGGAGTCCATGAACAGGAACTCGGAGCGGAACAGGCCAATGGCCTCGGCGTCGTGATCGAGCGCGTTGGGCACGTCATCGGGGTTACCGATGTTGCAGGCAATGATCTTCTTGATGCCATCGGCAGTCACGGACGGCTTGCCACGGAAAGCCTCGAGGGCTGCCTTCTCGGCAGCGAAAGCCTCGGCCTTGGCGGTGTAGGCGGCGAGCGTCTCCTCGTCGGGATCGGCCTCGACGATACCCTTGCCACCGTCGACGACAACGGTCATGCCGTTGCGCAGCGCGGTGCAGCTGTTGGCAACCGAAAGGACAGCCGGAATCTCGAGGGCGCGGGCGATGATCGCGGAGTGCGACGTGCGGCCACCGGTCTCGGTGACGATACCGGCAACGTGAGCCTTATCGATCGTGGCGGTCATGGACGGCGTAAGGTCGTGCACGACAACGACAGTGTTTTCGGGCAGGACGGAGAGATCGACGACCTCCTTGCCCAAAAGCTCGGCCAGAATACCGGTGCGGATGTCGGCGATGTCTGCCGCGCGCAGGCGGAACATCTCATCGTCCATGGACAGGAACATGTTCTCAAACATGGTCGAGGTGTCCATGAGCGCCTGCTCGGCGCAGGTACCCCCGTCAATGGCGGCGTTGATGGCGTCGGTCATGCCCGGGTCCTGAGCCAGGACGATGTGTCCGCTCATGATCTCGGCCTCGGCCTCGCCCACCGTCTCCTTCATGTGGTCGGCCTGAGCCTGGGTCTTCTCGCAGAAGACCGAAAGAGCCGTCTGATAGCGCTCCTTCTCTGCTGCCGAATCAGCAACCTCGTGCGGCTCAAACGTCAAGTCGGGTTCGACGGCAACCATGACGGTGCCGATACCGATGCCCTCGGAAGCGTTGACTCCCTGATACATTCCTATTCCTCTCTCCGTGTCATGTGATAAAGCGTTTTGCCATATCCATGACAAAAGAGCGCAGTTCCCTTTAAACAGGTCACTGCGCCCCCAAATATGAACTTAGTTGTTCAACATGCGACCCGTTTGAGTTCTACTCGCCAAGACCGCTCTTGATGAGCTCGATGGCAGCAGCCAGAGCCTCAGCCTCGTCAGCGCCGTCGCACTTGACCTCGACCTCGGTACCGCAGGGGATGCCGGCAGCCATGAGGGCCATCGGGGACTTGCCGTTGACCTCCTTCTCGGGGGTGACGACCGTCACGTCGCAGGCGTACTTGCCCATGGTGGAGGCGAAGAGGCCAGCCGGACGCATGTGAAGACCCTGAGGATTAACGAGGGTAGCCTTCTCAGAAACCATAATTGACTCCTTTTTTGTGTTTAACCCCTATCAGCCATGCGACAGGAGCCATATTCACGACGTTGTTTATATTAACTCACATCAAACGGTTTTTCATTATGTTTCGCACGAATTGTTGGACAGATATGTTTGTCGTCCGCTTGCTCGCCCACAGGGGGCCGGGCGCGGCCAGAGTAATATCGTGCGAACGAAATTTTGGCCGATAATTTGTTCGCCTGGTTGATCTGGTTGATCTGGTTGTCTATACCCTCCTGTGAACTGAGGAGTATCCCGAACAGACGGCAGAAAGGAAACGTCCCTAAATACCGGGTGACTTGAAAAGGGCGGGGACCCCTGATGGAGTCTCCGCCTTATATGCAGGGGGCGATATTATTCGCAAGCTGCGGGATTAGACCAGACGGGCGTTGATCGTCTTAGCGATCTCGGCAGCGTCGGTGGAACCCTTAACGGTGGCACGGAAGCCCTCGTCCATGAGCGCCTCGGCGACCTTGGACAGGATCTTGAGGTGCGTGGTGCCGGCCTGGGCACCGGGGATGAGCAGGGCAATAGCCACGTTGACGGGAGCGCCGTCCATGGTGTCCCAACCGGTCACGCCAGAGTCGTCCTTGACGACGATGACGGCGGCCTCGGTAATGGCATCAGACTTGGCATGCGGAATAGCGAAGCCCTCCATCATGCCCGTGGTGCCCTCGGCCTCGCGGGCCAGGAAGGCGTTCATTACGGCGTCGGCGTCGTCAGCGATACCGGCCTTGACAGCCTGGTTGGAGACAAAGCTCAGGGCCTCGTCACGAGAAGCAAAATCCTCGGCGACAAAAACGTTCTCGACCTTCACGAAGTCGGAAGCCTCAGCCTTGGGGGCCTCGACGGCAGCGGCCTTGGGAGCCTCGACCGGCTTAGCAGCAGCGGCGGGAGCGGCCTTATGTTTCTTCTCGAAGTCATACTTCTTGAAAGCGACGAACAGGATGCCACCGACCACGGCGCCGATGAGGATCGCGAGGACCCACAGCGGACCGTTCTCGACAACGGGCAGGACCAGGAAACCACCGTGAGGCGCCGGATCGTGGACGTTGAACATAATGGTCAGGATCGAGGCGATGGAGGAACCGAACATCATGATGGGCATGACGGGCCAGATGTTCTTGGTCATGAACGGAATGGCGCCCTCGGTGATGTGGGTGCAACCAAGGATGAGGTTGACGATACCGGCGTCATGATCCTCCTGGCTGAAGTACTTCTTGCCGACGATAACGGCAAAGGTGGTGATCAGCGGCGGAACGATGCAGGCGGCGGAGACGGCAGCCATGAAGTTGGTGCCGAAGTTATAGGTGTCGGTGCCGACACCGGCAGCCAGCGCCTCGGTGAGCATAGCGGTACCGGTGACGTAAGCAGCCTTGTTGACCGGGCCGCCCATATCAAAGGCGCACATGCAGCCAATGGCAAGACCCAGGACAACAGCGCCAGAGGCAGACAGACCCTTGAGGAAGTCCATCATGGCGGTGTTAATGGCAGCCATGGGGCCGGAGATGCCGAGCATAACCAGACCGACGATGGCGGTCGAGAACAGCGGGTACAGGAAGATAGCCTTGAGGCCGTCCAGGTTCTTGGGCAGCTTGGCAAAAACCTTCTCGAGCAGCAGGATGACATAGCCAGAGAGGAAGCCGCCGACGATGCCGCCCAGGAAGCCAAAGCCCACGCCGGCACCGCCGGCATCGATCATGCCGGTCTCGGCATTAACGGGCAGGCCCTGGATGGCGATCATACCGGCGACAAAGCCGGGAACGAGCGCCGGGCGCTTGCCGATGGACTCGGCGATATAGGCGGAAAGCACGGGAACCATGAGGTTCATGGCGATGCCGCCAATGATCTTGAGCATAGCGGCAAAGCTGTTGTAGTCGGCAGCCGTCGAGTCGAAGGACGTGATGCCCCACAGGAACGAAACGGCGGTCAGAACACCACCGGCAACGACGAAGACCAGCATGTGGCTGACGCCGTTCATGAGGTGCTTATAGATGATGTGACCGATGGACTCCTTCTCCTCGACCTCATCCTCGACATCGGCAGCAGCCGCAACCGTGTCGTCGCCCTTGGCGGCGAGAGCGCGGTCGATCAGCTTGCCGGCAGCCTCGACGGACAGGGCCTTGGAAACACCGACGGAAACCATGGGCTTACCGGCGAAACGCTCCGCCTGGACATCCTTATCGGCTGCGACGACGACGGCCTTGGCACCGGCGATCTCACCCTTCGTGAGTTCGTTCTCGACACCGACCTGGCCATGAGTCTCGACCTTAATGGTCAGACCTCGCTCGGCAGCTGCCTTCTCCAGCGCCTCCTTCGCCATGAAGGTGTGCGCAATGCCGGTCGGGCAACCGGTCGCGGCGATGATGTCAAACTTAGCCATGTGTCCCTCCTTCTTGAGCACTGCGCCCGCAGGCGCTCCCCTATACGCGCTTCCATGCGCGTTTTTCCACACTTGAAAGATACCAACCTACCGTCCGCGTGAGAAGAGACAAGGCGCAATTCTCCGGTGAAAGGTTCTTTCATAACCGTAAACGGCAAGTGAAAGTTTACCATCAACACTTGAAACGGCAAGGTGTATCTTGTAATTGAAAATGCTCGTATACTAGAGCGGCACACAACAAGACAGCTTTTAATGCCAACCGGGAGTCATCCATGTCCGATAGCAGCAAGAGCGCACTCTCCCTTATTAGCACGCACAAGGGATACAGCGAGTCCGAGCAGCGCATTGTCGACTATATCCTAGAGCACCAGTCCGAGGCACCGCGCCTAACAGCCGCGCAACTCTCGCGCGCCGCCGCAACCTCCGAGGCCACCGTCTCGCGCTTCTGCCGCAAGCTGGGCTTTGGAAGCTTTCGCAGCTTTCAGTTTTCGCTGGCGCGCGATCTTGAGAGCCAGCGCAGTGAAGGTCTCACAGACGAGGTCTCGCTCGATAATATGGAGCAGAGCCTCAAAAACATCCTCGCCGCAAAGGTCAGTGAACTCAATGCGACCATCGATGGCATTGATCACGATACACTGGCAGCCGTCGTGCATGCGTTTAAGAACGCAGGGGCTATCGAGTTTGCAGCCGTAGGTAATACCAACGCCGTTGCGCTCGACGCGACGTTTAAATTTTCGCAACTGGGCCTTCGCTGTATGTCAAGCACCATCAGCGAGACATCAATCGGCTTTGCGCTCACGTTACGACCCGGCGATTGTATAGTGCTGATCTCGAACTCTGGCAAGTCGCGTCGACTGAATCGCATGGCAAAAGCGGCTCGAGGCTGTGGTGCCACCGTAGTCGTCATCAGCAGCGACAGCAAGTCTCCGCTTGCTCGCCTAGCCGACTACACCTTTAATACCGTGAACCACGAGGCGCTGCTCACCACGGGCGACTTTGCGTTCTCCAAGATCAGCGCCACGATGATCATCGAGGTTATCTACAACTTCCTGCTGCCCGAAATCGAGGACGCCCGAGAGCACATCAGCTACTACGAGGAGCTTATCCAGCCGGATAAGGTCGTGGAATAGAAATTTTGGCGAGCCGACAAAAGCCACTCGCCACGAAACCGGCCCATCTACTACGTTTTATCATTATGGCCCAACCACATACCGAAAATTGAAAAACCGCAGGCGTTCTACTTGCGGTTTTCTTTTTGCAATTCAAGGCGTGGTTGCCGACAGCCTATTAAACGTAGTAGATGGGCCGGTTTCGTGGCGGCCGGGTCGAACATACATGTAACGGCTCGGCCTAAGCATGCGCTTCTTCGAGCATCTGCTTTGCGTGCGCCAAGCTAGCCTCCGATTGATCGCCGCTCAGCATACGGGCGATCTCTGCGGTACGGGCGTCCCCGGCCACCTCATCCAGATGGGTTTGGGGAACGTCGCCGGGCTCTTTGCTCACCACGTAATGTTTGTCGGCCATGACGGCGACCTGCGCCAGGTGCGTTACGACAATCACCTGATGCGTTGCGGCAAGATCTGCCAGAACGCTCGCAAGGGCGCGTGCGGTAGAGCCACCAACACCGGCATCGACCTCGTCGAACACCAACGTATCCACGCCGTCCGCGTTACCCAAAACAACCTTGCTCGCCAACATGACACGGCTCAGCTCGCCGCCAGACGCAATGCGGCGCAGGGGGCGCGGCGTCAATCCGGCACCGCTACGGTACAAAAGCTCGTAGCTCGACGGGCCCGCCGGCGTCCACTCGGCGCGCGGAAGATCGCGCGAGTCCCAAACGAGCTCGGCGCCGCCCATCTCCAGGCGAGCCATCTGACGGCCAACCTCGTGGCAAAAGCGCGGGGCTGCCGTATTGCGCGCACGCTTAAGTGCCTTGGCGGCGGCGAACAGTTCGCGCTCCGCCGCGCCAAGCGCTTCGCGCGCCTTCTTAATCTGCTCATCACCATCGTCTACCAGCGATAACAGCTCTTGCGAGCTATCGCGCATGGCAAACACGTCGTCCATGGTGGGACCCCACTGACGCAAAAGTCCCTTAAGGTCGGAATACCGCTCGCGCATACGAGCCAGCTCGTGCGGATCGAAGGCGACCCCATCTCGATAGGCGCGCAGCTCATTGGCACAATCCTCGAGCGAGATACAGGCATCCGAAAGCGCATCGGCGATAACACCCAGCTTGCGATCGACAGTAGCCATACGCGAAAGCTCCGCTACGGCACTGTTCACGGCATCGAGTGCTCCCCCTTCGGCAGCAAGCGATGTATGGGCATCGTTGGCCGTTGCCACCAGCACCTCGGCATGCTCGGAGCGCGGCAGCAGCTCCTCGAGCTCCTCATACTCACCCGGCTTGGGGTCGACCTCGGCGATGCGCTCCAGAGCGAAGCGTGCCTCCTCGACGCGACTCCCCTGCGCACGCGAGGACTCTTCGACGCGACGGACCTCTTTGGCAGCCGCGCGAGATGCCTTAAAGCAAGCACGATAGCGATCGAGCGCCTCGAGCGCCGGGCGCCCCGCCCATGCATCGACCATGGCAACATGATGCGCAGGGTCGAGCAGGCGCTGGTGCTCGTGCTGGCCGCAAAGATCCACCATCACTCCGACGCGCTCCGAAAGCTCACGCACGCTGGCGATGCGGCCGTCAATTTTTACGCGGCTACGGCCCTCGGCAGAAAGGCTGCGCTGCACGGTGAAGCCCTCCGTGTCGTGCGGACCGTCAAACAGGCGCGCCTCGACGTTGGCAAGCGTCTCGCCCTCGCGCACCGTCGACGAATCCGCGCGCTCGCCCAGAATGAGCTTAAGTGCCGAGAGCAACGCAGTCTTACCGGCGCCGGTTTCTCCGGTCAGAACCGTTAAGCCCGCACTCGGAACCAACGTCGCCTCGCGAATGAGGGCAATGTTGGAAACCTGCAGCTCATCGATCATGACGCACTCCGTAGAACACGCGACTCACCGAGTTATAGAAGCTCTCGGGGCCGTAATCCAGTAGCAGTACATCGCCGGGACCGCGACGCACGGCCACGCTCTCGACCGTGCCATCGCAGGTAATAAACTGTCCATCGATGGCGATCGCAGGCACGCTCGGGCGGTCATCGGACATAAAGATCTCGACGACATCGCTTGGCGAGGTCAAAAAGGCGCGAGCCTGAATGGTATGCGGGGCGATGGGCACGCAAACCATGCCCGTGTAATCGGGACTGACGATGGGGCCGCCGGCGGAAAGCGCGTAGCCGGTGGAACCGGTCGCTGTCGAAACGACGACGCCGTCACCGCGCAGGCGGTCGATATGATGGCCAGACACCGTGATGTCGAACTCAACCATATCGGACAGGGGCCCGCGCGTAAGCGCCATATCGTTAAGGGCAAACGTGCGCACGACATCCTTCGTGCCATCTTCGCGCACCGAAACGATATCCGCGGCGAGGGTGGCGCGGCGACTCACATGGAGCTCACCGGAAAGGGCATCGCTCACGACCTGCAAAATATCGCGATCCTCGGGGCTCGCAGCCGTCAAAAAACCCAAATGACCATAGGAAAGGCCCAAAATGGGGATCTCGCGGTAGTTGAGAATGCGGGCGGCACGCAACAGCGTGCCGTCGCCGCCGAGCGTAATGACCAGGTCGGCATCGTCAACATCGGGCGCACTCTGGATCTTGGAACGCTGATCGGCAGCCCATGCGACCTCGTAGCCCTGGCGCGAAAGCCAAAGCTCGAGCATCAGGCCGCTCTCGACCGCCTCTTGCTTGTAGTAATTGGGAACCAGAAAGACCTTCATAGCGTTGCAGCTTTCTCGCTCAAAGCCGTTACCTGTGATTGCAGCTCACCGTCGGCGCGCTCGCCAGAGGCAAACCTCGTGCCGTACAGGAAAAACTCGACGTTGCCCTTGGCGCCATGGATGGGCGACACGCACACGTCGAGCGGGAACAGGCCCTTGGCGGCAAAGAGCTCAATCGTCGCCACAAGCGTATCGCGGCGGACGGAGGGGTCGGTCACGATACCGCCCTCGCCCACCAGCGCAGCCGGCGCCTCAAACTGCGGCTTTACGAGCGTGCAGAACGAACCCAAAGGCTTCAGGCACGCCAACACGGCGTCGATGATATTCGCGATACTCGTAAACGACACATCGCAGACAGCCAAGTCGATAGCGCCGCCGTAGCCAAGCTCGGGCAGTTGTGTCACGTTGGTGCGCTCATGGAGCCTCACGCGCTCGTCTTGGCGCAGCAACCAATCAAACTGGGCGCGACCCACATCGACCGAAACGACCGTGGCGGCGCCACGCTTGAGCAGGCAATCGGTAAAGCCGCCCGTGGAGCAGCCCACATCGAGGCAAGCAAGGCCCATGGGATCGATCCCAAACGCATCGAGCGCGCCCTCGAGCTTGAGCCCGCCGCGCCCCACGTAGGGAATGCGGCCCTTCACGTGCAGGGGCAGACCGGGCGTCACCTTAAGGCCCGGCGAGGTCAAACGCTCGCCGCCACTCGAGACCAAGCCGGCCATAAGAGTGCGAAGGGCATCCGCGCGATCGGCGCAGATGCCCTGTGAAATCAGTTCGTCATCGAGACGCACGCGTTTCATGAATGCCATCAACCATTCGTATCCGGAGACGCGGCCTGGCTATCCTGGGATTCGTTTGCCGCATCCTCATCGTATTCCTGCTCGAGCTTATCGGCCTCACGAGGCGTCAACTCAAACTTGTCGACCATATCGACCGCACGGGAGCCAAGTTCGATCGCCTCGTCAAACAAATCGAGCGAACGCTCCAAGGACGTATCCTTGGAGCGAACGGTAGCGATGATCTGGTCCAAGCGGTCCGAGATCTCGTCGAAGTTGCGGACGGAACCCTCTGGCATGGCTACTCCTCGACGGTACCGGTCTCGGCCTCGGCGACCTCGGCACCCTCGTCGAGAACGCCGGCCTCAGCCTGAGCGGCTGCAACCTTGGCGGCAGCCTCGGCAGCCTGGGCCTCCTCGCGGGCGCGGTCCTCGGCCAGCAGCTCCTGATACAGGTCCTCGCCCGGCAGCTCCTCGCTACGCGCGATCTTGCCCAGCACGCCGTTGACAAACGACGCGGACTGGTCGGTGCCATAGGCCTTGGCAAGCTCTACAGCCTCGTTGATCACGATGGCGTCCGAGACCTCCTCGTCGGTGAGGAAGCGCATCTCATAGACGGCGATACGCAGCAGATTGCGATCGGCGCCGGGCATGCGCATAAGATCCCAGTTCTTGGCGATGGAGCGCAGGGCGCAGTCGATGCGGTCGATATACTCGTAGGCACCGCGACACAGCTCCAGGGCGTAGGGGTCGAGGGGACCCTTCGAAATCAGGAAATCACCCTCGAGGACGCGCTCGAGCGGGCTATCCGTGGCCTCGGCCTGGAACAGCAGCTGCAGCGCCTGACTGCGGGCAAGCGTGCGCCCGCGATAAACCTTAAGGCTCAAAGGTTACTCCTTGGGGAAAACGAGGCCGTCGATGCAAACGTCAACGCGCTCGACCTCGACGCCTACCTGGGCATCGATAGCTGCGACCACGGCGGCGCGAACGGCCTCGGCGAGTTTCTTGAACGGATAGCCAAAGAACACAACGACGCGCACGGTGAGTGCGAGCTTGTCGCCGATGACCTCGGCCTCTACCGCCGGCTCGGAAGCCGGGGCCTTGGACGAAAGCATCATGGAGACAAGGTTGGTGGCAAGGTCCTTAACGCCCACGGAGGCGATGCCCTCGACATCCGTGACGGCGCGCGAGACGATGACGGTCAGAACATCGGGCGAAATACCGATGCCGTCAATCTTGATTTCCTGGGGCATGAGTCCTCCTAGAAGAGTTGGCTGCTAGACGCGGGAGACGAACTTGCCGTCGCGGGTGTCAACCTTGATGACCTCGCCCTCGTTGAGGTACATAGGGACCTGGATGACAGCACCGGTGTCGATGGTGGCCGGCTTGGTGGAACCCTGAACGGTGTCGCCCTTAAAGCCCGGGTCGGTCTGGACGATGGTGGTCTCGATGAACATCGGCGGGGTCACGCCCATGAGCTCGTCGTCGGCGAAGAGCAACTGGCAGGTGTCGTTCTCGCGCAGCCACTTGGAGTTCTCGCCCACCATGTCCTCGGGAACGGGAACCTGCTCGTAGGACTCGTTGTCCATGAAGATGTAGTCGGCGCCGTCGTTGTAGAGGTACTGGAACTCACGGGTGGTGAGCATGACGCTCTCGAACTTGGTACCGGCGTTGCAGGTGTTCTCGACGACACGACCGCTCTTGATATCGCGGGTCTTGTAGCGCACAAAAGCACCGCCCTTGCCCGGCTTGACGTGCTGGAACTCGACGATGGTGTAGACCTTGTCCTTAATGCGGAGACCGAGGCCGTTCTTGAAGTCGGCGGTAGAAATGGTAGGCATAGCGACCTTTCTTGTTATGGGTAGAACGCACAAGCGTCCAAATTACATACGAGCGAAATTATACACTTGCAGGCGGCGCCTGCGGCGAGCGCATAAAAAGAGAACGCGGGGCGCCCGAATCATTTCGGACGCCCCGCTTCCAAAATCAAACTGAATGGCTTAGCAGTCGATGACGTGCAAGTCGTGCGGGGTCTTGGTGAAGGGCTCATAGCCGTTCTCGGTGACAACACCGTAATCCTCCAAGCGCACGCCGCCCACGCCGGGCAGGTAGACGCCGGGCTCCATGGTGACAACCGATCCGACCTCGATGATGTTCTTGCTGCGGTTGAAGTTGGGCAGCTCGTGGATGTCGATACCGACACCATGGCCCAGGCCATGGTTGTAGTAATCACCATAACCGGCATCGCCGATGATCTTCTTGGAAAGCTTGAAGATATCGTTACCCTCGACGCCCGGATGGATAGCGGCGACGCACTCCTCGTGGGTGCGGCGCACGAGCTCGTACAGGTCGAGCTGTTCCTGCGTGGGCTCGCCCATCACGACGGTACGCGTCATATCGGAGCGATAGTCGCAGTAGCCCGCGCCATAATCCATGAGGACGAAATCGCCCTTCTCGATGACACGGTCGCTCGGGACGGCATGCGGGTTGGCGGTGTTGGGACCGCTCGCGACGATGGAGCCAAAGGCCAAGCTGTCGGCACCGTTGGCGAACATAAAGTTCTCGAGCTCGTTGCGGACCTGCTTCTCAGTCATACCGGGCTTAATAAAGCCGAGCATGTGCTGGAAGGCGGCATCGGTGATCGACTGCGCGTGTCGCATGAGCTCGATCTCCTCGGCATCCTTGATGGCGCGCATCTTACGAATGTCCTCATGCATCAACGGCAGCATGCAGGCGACGGAGCGATCCTCAAGACCACGCTGAATACCCTGGTAAAAGTTAATCTGCATGTCATCCTCGACGGCGCAGACACGACACTTGTTGGCCGCGATCTTGCCGGCAACCCAACCGGGGATGGTGCCCTCGTCCATGTCGTAGACCCAGGGGCTGCCGGCGGGCGTGTTCTCCTCAAAGCTGTTGAGATAGCGCGAGTCGGTATGGAACAGGCACTGATCGGCCGTAATAAATGCGGCGTGCGGAAACTCGAAGGTGTAATCGAAGACGCCCTTCACACCCGTGAGCCAACGGAGGTTGGCCTCATCGCGCACGACGATAGCATCGTAGCCGCGCTCGACCATCAGGGCACGGACACGCTCGATACGACCGGCAGGACCGGCAGCAAACTCAGACATTCAGATTCCTTTCTTATTGTCCTCAAAAAGCGCAGGACGGGCTTCAAACGAATAGCCGAACCACAAGCGATTCGCAACCGATTGAAAACCCGCCCCTCAAAATGATACGAATGACGATGGATGTCAATAAAGTTAAAAAAGTTCCTTGCGAGAAGCCAGATACGCCTGCGCATGGCGTTCGAGAATCTCGTCCTCGACATTTGTTAGGCGAATGGCGCCGAGCGCGGCGGGCAGCGGCAGCATGCTGCGGTTTGAGCGGGCAAACTGCTGCCTGCGGAACTCCTCGATAAACGCGGTGGGCTCCAAGTCGAAGGCAAGCTCTTCGATGCCAAAGTCCTCCAGGCAATCGTCGGCCTCAAACACATTGTCGATATCGAAGTCGCAGGCATCATGTGCTAGGCGCGCCTCAAAGCGCATACCCTCGGAAAGGAGCTGGTATGCGGGAACGTTAGCCGCGGCCTCGCCCAGGCAGGCGCGAAGGGTGCGCTCCCCTGTCTTACCAAAATCGAGTGCATGGCGAGCACTGGGGTTCGTGGCCATGAGCACATCTTTGCGCGCGGTCTGGGACCACTGCACAGCATTGACGAGCGCGACCTCCTCGCCGGAAAGAATCTCGGGAACGGTCTCGGTAAACTGATTCCAGCGGGACTTGCTGCTCGAAAGCATGGTGCCAACAAGCACCACATAGCCGAGCTTGAGATCCTCGGGGTCCGCCTCGCGAACAAGGTCGAGGTCACACACGACCAAGCCCGGCTCGGGACGGAACGCGATAGCGGGAAGTGCATTCGCCGACGAGGCGACGAGCGGCTTCATGGTCGTCGCGACCGTGAGCATGGCGTCGAACGTTGTCGGCAGCAAGGCGCACTCGGTGCGACCGCACCACTGATTAGCACACCAGCAAACGACCGAGCAGGTTGCGGCATCGCCAACGGCAACAACGAGATCGTCGCAGGTAATGCCATTAGCCGACAGGGCGCCAAAGACGGTATCGGCATCGGCCAGCGTAGCACCGGCAGGAGAAACCTCAAGGGCGAGCAGCGACACGGCAAAACCGGCGTCGACCAGCGCATGCTCGACGACCTCACCAAAGCGCTCGGATGTGGCGTCGTTCCAAACCACCATCGCGCGCTTAGGCTTGCCCACAGCCGAGGCAAACATGCGCGACAGCTCCTCAAACGCGCCAAGACCGACGCGAACATCGACACTGCGGTTTTGGAAATTGATGAGTTGACGGCGAATCATAGCAATCCACGCTCCAAAAGTATCTCGGCACAAAGGTAGGAAACGTCCTCGAAGGACTTGTTGCGAATATCAAGGGTAATATCGGCGGCCTGGCGATACAGCGGACGGCGATGCTCAAACAGGCGCGCAGCATGTTCGGGCGAGCGGAAATCGGGCCGGGTATCGGAGCGGCGAATCTGACGCAACGAGTCCTCAAAGTCGCCTTCGAGGTACACGCAGGTACCCATCTCGTGCATCAGCTCAATATTCACCGGCGTCTCGACGATGCCGCCCCCGCACGATACCAGCAGGCTGCGCTCGCTCTGAAGCGAACGAAGTGCCGAGGTCTCGAGCTCGCGAAAACGATCCTCGCCCTCGGTCTTAAATATCTCGGTCACCGACTTGCCGCATCGACGCACAACCAAACGATCGGTATCGATGAATCGACGCTTGAACATAGTGCCCACATTGCGCGCAAGCGTCGACTTGCCCGCGCCCAAAAAGCCGATAAAGAAGATATGGTCGCAGCCGTGTTTGATGTGCTGAGACATGGCGAAACCTATTCCTCGCAGGGAAGGTCGCGCAGGGCCCGGCGCTCAAAGATACGGAAGATCTGCGTATACCACAGGTCCTGAGTGGCCTGCGGCTTTACCAGGATGGTATCGACGCCGGCGAAATTGCCGCTCCACACGTCCGTGTAGAGCTGATCACCGATCAGCACGGCCTCGTCGGCCGTGGCGCCCAGACGCTTAAGACCCGCCTTGAGGGCAAACGGAGCGGGCTTCATGGCGTGGCTGATAGCCTCGAGCCCCAGCTCGCGCGCCGATGCCATGACCTGGTCGCGATGCCAGTTGTTGGACACCATGCACAGCTTAAAGCCTTTGGCGCGGGCGGCGTCGAGCCAAGCGGAAACCGCGGCGGGAACCTGCTCGGTGTCGCGCGGCACCAGGGTGTTATCGCGATCGAGCAGAATGGCGCGTTTGCCGTCGGCCCACAGGGTATCAAGGTCGATGCGATCGACCGAGGCAACATATCGTTTGGGGCTAAAAATCCTCATGATCAATTCCAAGACTGTTGGTGCTCTTCGTAGGTTTGCGAGAAATACTCCTCGTCCTGCGTAATGTAGAAATACAGGTCGTCGGAGTCGGTCGGCTCAAGGGTGGCCTTGAGCGCCTCGAGCGACGGAGAGCAAATGGGCGTGGGCGGCAGGCCCTCGTGCTTATAGGTGTTATAGGGGCTATCGCTCTGCAGGTCGTCGGCGGTAACCTCGCCACCGGTGACATACATCATGGTCGCATCGCTGTTGAGATAACGCAGACCGTCAAGCTTGCCGGCAAGGCGGTTGTAGAAGACCGAGGCCACATGCGCGCGCTGGTCGGCGTTGAGGCCCTCGCGCTCGACGATGGAGGCAAGGTTAACGATGTCGTAATCGGACATCTCCACGCCATAGCGCTCCTTGATCTTGGCCTCGCAGCTGGCAAAGTCAAGCGACTTATACTCGGCGTTGAACTGGTCAAGCATGGCGCGAATCACATCATCGGCGCTTGGGTCCTTACCCAGCGAATACGTCTTGGGGAATAGGAAGCCCTCGAGCGAATCGTTCGCGGCGCCCTCAAGGAAGCTATAGTCCTTCACATAGTTGGAGGCCTTTGCCTGGTTAAGGAAGTCCTCCTTAGAAATGCTGTCGTAGGCCTGGGCCACACGGTCGGCGACTTGATCGACCGTTAGACCCTCGGGAATAGTAAGCGCATTGGAGCCCGCATTGGGGCCTTCCATGAGCTGCTGAACGACCTTGGTCGCGTCCATGAGCGTGGTGAACGAGTAGGTGCCAGGCTTAAGCGACATGTCGGCGTTGAGCTTTTTGACCGCCGCGTAATAATCCTTGGGATCTTCGACGATATGGTTCTCAGAGAGAATCGAAGCGATGGTGTCACCCGAAGCGCCATCGGGAATCGTGATAGTAACTTGCTGACCAGCAGCGACTTTCGCATCCTCACCGCCAAAGAAACCCTTGACGGCCGGCACGACAAAGAAAGCGATCGCAGCAAGCGCGAGCACGGCGACGACGCCACCGATAATCATAGGCACCGGGGAGCTTTTCTTTTGGGCACCACGGCGGGCGTGCGTGTTATAGCTCGAGCGCGTGGCCGGAGCAACGCCGTGCGAGCCATGAGTATGATGTGCGTGGGAGCGTGATTGCGGGGCCTGTCCCTGCGTGCGCTGGGCAGGAGCCTGTTGCTTAAAACGAGCGCCGCAAGCGGGCTGCGCGGGACGAGCGGCGGGCTGTTGAGCAGCACGCTGAGTAGGCTGAGCCGAACGCTGCGTCGGCTGCGCCGGGCGCTGACCAGGCTGAGCAGGGCGCGGCGCGGGCTGCCGTGTACGAATCTGCTGGCGCGGATCGGTAGCGCTAGACATGCTGAACCTCCTCGTTTTTACGATCGAGCCATGTCTGCAAGAACAGGCTGGCGGCGATCATGTCAATCTTGCCCCTCATCTGCTTTTCGTTGAGGCCCTGCTCGCGCAAGATACGCTTTGCCTCTTGCGAGGACAGACGCTCGTCCTCAAACTCCAGCGGAAGTTCGAGCTCGTCGGCAATCTTTTGGGCCACGGCGGCGACGCGCTCGGCCTGGGGGCCGGGCTCACCGGCCATGGTCAAGGGACGTCCGCTTACCAGGATATCGGGCTCATAGTCCTCGACAAGGTAGCGAAACGTCTTGGCCATACCGGTGACCTCGGCAGCCGGAAGCACCTTGACAGGCATCGCCATCTTGCCATCACGGCTCGAGACGGCAATGCCAATCCTGGTCTCCCCTATGTCCAGCGCGAGCGCGACCACAGCGACTACTTAGGTTCTTAGGCGCCGAGCGCGGACTTGGCGGCCGCGAGGGCATCGGCGATACCGGCGGCGTTCTTGCCACCGGCCTGGGCCATGTTGGGACGACCGCCACCGCGACCATCGACCAGGCCCGCGATCTGCTTGATCACGTTGCCGGCGTGGAAACCGGCCTTGACGGCGTCGTCGGAGCCGGCGGCGAGCAGCGCCGGGGTGCCCTTCTCGGTCACGCTGGCGACGACGCAGGCGACAGGGCCGGCGACCTTCTGGTGCACGGTATCCCAGACGTTGCGCAAATCGGTTGCCTCAAGGCCCTGGAGCTCAGCGACGACGAGCTTGTAGCCGTCGAGCTCGACAGCGCCGTCGATGGCGCTGGAAATGGCATCGGAGGAGCCACCGGTGAGCGCCTTCTTGAGCTTGCCGGCGGTCTCGCGCAGCTCGGCCTGCAGGTTCTCCACGCGGGCGGGAACCTCGTCGACGCGGCACTTGAGCGCAGCGGCAGCGGCGTCGACGAGTGCCAGGCGGTCGGCCATGTAATCGAGAGCGCCCTTGGAGGTCACGGCCTCGATACGGCGGACGTTGGAGCCCGTGGAGGACTCGGAAATGATCTTGAACAGGCCGATCTCGGCAGTGTTGGCGGCATGCGTGCCACCGCAGAGCTCGCGGGAGAACGGCTGGTCCTCGGCGCCTACGGAAACGACGCGGACGACGTCGCCGTACTTCTCGCCAAAGAGGGCGACAGCACCGGCGGCCTTGGCCTCGTCGATGCCCATGACGCGGGTCACGACCGGCTTGGAAGCGAAGATCTGCTGGTTGACAAGGTCTTCGACAGCCTTGAGCTGCTCGGAAGACAGGGCCTCGAAGTGCGTGAAGTCAAAGCGCAGGTGCTCGGGCGTCACCAGCGAGCCGGCCTGGGAGACATGCTCGCCCAGGACCTGCTTCAGCGCGGCGTCGAGCAGGTGGGTGGCGGTGTGGTTGCGGCGCAGGAAGCCACGACGCTCGGCGTCGAGCGCGGCGGTCACGGTGGCACCGACGGTCAGCGTACCCTCGGCAACATGGGCGACGTGAGCATACAGGCCGTTGTGGTTCTTGGTATCGGAAACCGTCAGCGCAACGCCCTCGGCAGAAAGCTCGCCGGCGTCGCCCTGCTGGCCGCCCATCTCGGCATAGAACGGGGTACGGTCGAGCACAACCTCGACATCTTCGCCCGCAGCGGCGGACTCGACGGACTCGCCATTGCGCACGATAGCGACAACCTTTGCGCCCTCGATGACGTCGTTTTCATAGCCGTCGAACTCGGTCGCGGCGACCTTGTCGGAAAGCTCGACCCACACATCGTTGAAGCTGCCCCACGCGTCGCCCTTGGCGTTGGCGCGGGCGCGGGCCTTCTGGTCCTCCATGCAGGCGGTAAAGCCGTCCATGTCGACGTCGTGGCCAGCGGTGCCGGCAATCTCGACAGTCAGGTCGATGGGGAAACCAAAGGTGTCGTGCAGCTTAAAGGCAACATCGCCCGGAAGCACGGCGCCCTCGGCAAGCGCTGCCAGGGCCTCGTCCAGATAGACGCGGCCGTTATCGAGCGTCGTGGAGAAGCGCTCCTCCTCGGAGGCGACGATGCCCTTGACGAGCGCGACGTTCTTGAGCAGCTCGGGGTAGGCCTCACCCATCTGAGCGTTGACCTCGTCGATGAACTTGGTCAGGAAGGCGCCCTCGATACCCAGCAGGCGGCCGTGGAACACGGCGCGACGGAGCAGGCGGCGAAGGACGTACTCGCGGCCCTCGTTACCGGGCAGGATGCCGTCAGAGATCATAAAGTCGACGGCGCGAGAGTGATCCGCGATGATACGCAGCGAGCGGCTGGCACCGGAGTAATCGTCGGCATCATAGGTCTTGCCGCTGATCTCCTCGCCCAGCTTGATAAGATGCTGCATCAGATCGCCGTCGTAGTTAGCGGTCTTGTGCTGCATGATAGCGGCCATGCGCTCCAGACCCATGCCCGTATCGAGGTTGCGGTGCGGCAGCTCCGGCATGGAGCCGTCCTCCTGGCGGTCGTACTGGGTAAACACGAGGTTCCAGAACTCAAGGAAGCGGTCGCAGTCGCAGCCGGGCTTGCAGTCGGGGCTGCCGCAACCGACCTCCTCGCCCATGTCAAAGTAGATCTCGGAGCACGGACCGCAGGGGCCAGTGGGGCCGGCGGCCCAGAAGTTGTCGTCCTCGCCCAAGCGGGAGATATGGTCCTCGGCAACGCCCAGGGAGCGCCACACGTCGTGGGTCTCGTCGTCCTCGGTAAAGACGGTGAAGTACAGGCGGTCGAGCGGCAGCTTGAACTCCTTGGTGATGAGCTCAAAGGCCCAAGCGCAGGCCTGCTGTTTGGAGACGCCGCCAAAGGAGAAGTCGCCGAGCATCTCAAAGAAGGACAGGTGACGGCCGTCCTCGCCGATGCAGTCGATGTCGTTGGTGCGGACGCACTTCTGGCAGGAGATCGCGCCGATCTCCTTCATGGTCTTCTTGCCCTGGTAGTACTCCTTAAACTGGTTCATGCCGGCGTTGGCAAGCAGCAGCGAGGGGTCGTCGGGAACAAGGGACGAAGAAGGATAGAGCTTAAGACCGCGCTCCTCAAAGAAGTTGAGGAACTTGGAGCGAATCTCGGCCGTAGTCATTGACGGGTAGTCAGCACTCATAGAGGGAATCTCCTCGGTTTCACATCGAAACAGTTCAAACGTAACGATATTACCATCCCACCGCCCCAGCGCAAAAAAGAGGGCCGCCAAACAGCGACCCTCCAGCGAATTTGCACGTTATTGCCTATGAACTTGAACTTGAAATGACTTACTGCTCATCATCGTCCATGGAACCGTCGATGCCGGTATTGGTATCGTCGTCCGCGTTAGAATCGTCGTCTTTGGCGAAGGGATTCTTGAAAAAGCCCGTAGCATCGGGCTGAAGGCCCGAGAGCTTGATCCAGGGGGTATCGAGCTCGGGCTTGGGCATGGCCTGGGCCTCGGGCGCAGTCTCGTTACCGATGAGCTCGGACTCATAGATGAATGTATCGTCTCCAAGCGCATCGTAGGCGGCAACAGGGTTGCCCTCGGCATCGCGATACGGCGTGCCCTTAAACACGGCGCCGTCGTATGCCACAAGCTGACGGCCGGTCTCGTTCTCAAAGTAATAGACGAAAATGCCCTTGAGGGCCGCGCACAGCGGGATGGCGATGACCATGCCGATGGGACCCATGAGTGCCGAACCAATAACGAGGGCCGTCAGGCTCATGATGGGATGCACCTGTACCGAGCTCTGCATGACCTTGGGTGAAATGACGTTGTCGGTGACATTTTGTGCCACCATGGTCACGATCAAGGTCCATAACGCCAGCATCGGACTGAACATAAAGCCGAGCACCGTGGCGATCGCCGCGCTCACCCAGGGGCCAACAACCGGGACCAAGTGCATAATCCCCGTAAAGATGGCCATGAGCGCCGCGTAGGGATGGCCAATGAGCGTAAAGCCGATAAAGGCCAAAAAGCCACCGCAGATGGACGTCACGACCATGCCGCGCATATAACCGCCGACCGAGCGCGAAAGAATCGCGACCATAAAGCGGTAGGAGGTCTCCTTTTCCTGACCAATGATGGTGCAGACCTCGTGGTGCATACGGGGATAGTCGCAGGCCAACCAATAGGCAAGCACCAGACCGAGGAAGATGACGAACAGCTGCGAGGCCGTATTGGTAATGAACGGGAATACACCGCGACCAAGCTCAGCGGCAATCTGAGACACATACTTGGACGCCACGGTAACCAGCGAAGAAAGATTCTCGTCCAGATACTCTTTGAGCGGCGTGTTGTTGAGCGTCTTGGCATGCGAGACCATCTCGTTGAGATCACCGCCAGCAACACGAAGCTGCTCAGGCAGGCGGCTCAAGACTTCCATGATCTGGCCAAAGAGAATCGGCGACAAGATGCAAACGACACCGACGAGCACGGCAACGACCACGATCAGCGCGATAAGCGAACCGATGCCACGGTTGACGCCATGATGCTCGAGCCAGTTAGTAATCGGCGACATCACAAAAGCGATGATGGAACCGACAGCCAGAAACTCGATAACCGGCGCCAAGATACCCATAAGGTTAAAGATGACGGCGGCGATGACAATGCAGCCGACGACGGCCCAAATGCGAAGCGTCAGAATACGGGTATCGCGCAGCGCGCGATCGGTTTGTTGGGGGTGTTCACTCATGAACGAACCATCACTCCGTCGGGGTCGATCTTGTCCTGAACCTTCTTAAGGGTACGGCGCAGCAGGCGCGAGACCTGCACCTGCGAGATGCCCAGCTTCTTGGCGATCTCGATCTGGGTCATGCCCTTTACGAAACGCAGCTCGATAACCTCGCGCTCGCGCGGCGAGAAATCGCGGATGGCCTCCTCAATCACCAGGCGGTCATCGGTAAAGTCGAGCTCGTTGTCTTCGTCGGCGTAACGGTCGAGAATTGAAGGCGCGTCGTCGGAATCGGACGCACCGGGGGCCTCGATGGGCACCGAGGTATAGGCCGAGGACGATTCCATGGCCTCCAGCACCTCGTCAACGGTCACGTCTAGGTACTCAGCGATTTCCTCAACCTTAGGCGAGCGCCGCAGCTCGTTAGTGAGCTTGTCGGTGGCCTGGTTAACCTTGGCAGAGAGCTCCTGTAGGCGACGCGGAACGCGCACACTCCAACCTTTGTCGCGGAAGTGACGCTTGATCTCACCCAGGATGGTAGGCGTGGCAAACGTGGTGAACTCAAGTCCGCGCTCGGGGTCAAAGCGGTCGATAGCCTTGAGTAAACCCAGATAGCCGACCTGCATGAGGTCGTCGAGCGGCTCACCGCGATTCTTAAATTTGTTGGCAAGAAACCTTACCAGGTTCATATGGGACATGACGAGCTGCTCGCGGGCGTCCGGATCACCGGTCTCTTTGTAGCGACGAAACAGCTCGCGGGTTTTCTCCTTGTCCCAAGCGGTCTTACCGCTCCGGGAACGTTCGGTCATATTAGATATCCGCCTTGAGATCGAGGGAAAGCGTCAGAGGCGCCGCAGTCTTTTCGTAGGAATCGCACACGCTTGCCAGAATGAGCTCGGCATATACGGCAGCCTGGTCATCCTCATCGACAGTCACCTGGTCGCCAAAGGTGAAGGTCATGCCCACGTGGGACTCGTCGACATCGAATTTGATCGAGATAACGTCAGAATCAACGGCCGTGCAGCCAAAGATGAAGGCCTCCTCGGCAGCCATACGAATGTCCTCGATGCGATCGACGGACATGGAACACAGCGCGCCGACATTAGCCGCCGTCATGCGCACCAAGCGTGCCAGACGCGGATCCCCGGCAACAGTCAGCGTGATGGAGCAAGTTGCTTCACTACTCATCGCAGGACTCCTCGGAGGTCTCGGCGGGCGTGTAGGTGTAATACCGGGCTGCTTTAGCAGCAGGCTTCTGTGCATCATCGTCACCAGCAGCGGAATCGTCCCCGGCTTCGCCAATCAGGACACGCTCGGTAGGTTGCTCGGCTTCGGCGGCAGCGGAAAGATTGCGCTCGGCGTCGACCGCGGGAGCCTTCACCTTGTTAAAGAGTTTCTGAACGGCACCGGCCGCAGAGTCGGTCACACTCGACACGGCATTGCTGGCCTCGGCCATGCTGCCCGTAACCTCGGAAATATCGCGAACCACGGCTTCGACCTCTACGAGATTGGAGGTAAGAGCGTCGACGGCGGTCTTGCTCGACTTGAGGAGCGGCTCAACCTGCGCCAGCGCGGGGGTGAGCTCATCTACGGCGCCATCGAGCTTTGCTACCACGGGCTGAGCCTCGGCGATGGTGTTGTTAAGGTCGCTCACCGTCTTGTCGAGCGAATCAACGACAGTGCGGGTCTTTCGCAGCGTGAGCGCGAGCTCGATGACAGCCCACACGCCGGCAACGGCGAGCAGCAGCAGGGCGATTTGGATGGGACTCATACAAGCCTCCCGAAGGAATCGAAATACAGACGCTGTTCATGGTACCCCAAAGGGGACCGAACATGCCAAGAGCAGCAACGTGAGACAAAAATACCAGCGGCTACTTCGGTGCATTCCCGCTACGGTCGCGCTCGCTTTGCTCTACGCGCCACTCTTCCCAGCCGCGGCCGGCAGGCTGCCAAAACGCACCGCGCTCCAGCCCCTCGGGCAAATAGCGTTGATCGACCCAGCCTTCGGGATAATCATGCGGATACTTATACACACCGTATTCGTCGCTGCCCGGGCGATGACGATCGCGTAGATAGCTCGGCACCTCGCGCAGCCCACTTGAATGAATATCGGCCAACGCCGCATCAATCGAGGCCTCACACGCGTTGGATTTTGGCGCCAAGCACACATAGAGTGCAGCCTGAGCCAGGTTAATGCGGCACTCGGGATAACCGATGACCTCGGCAGACTTAAATGCGGCATGCGCCACCAATAGCGCCTGCGGGTCGGCGTTGCCAACATCCTCAGAAGCCTGAATCATAATACGGCGAGCGATAAACTTGGGATCCTCCCCCGCATCGATCATGCGCGCGAGCCAATAGATCGTGGCATCGGGGTCGCTGCCGCGCATAGACTTAATAAACGCGCTGATGATGTCGTAGTGCATATCGCCGTTTTTGTCATACGAAAAACCACGGCGCGGATTGGCAATCTTTACGTCATCCACGGTAATGGGATAACGCTCCCCCGCCGCCGGCGCTGGCGTTCCCTCGGTATCGGGACGCGTGACGGCAATCTCGCTCGCAAGCTCGAGCGTCGTGAGTGCCGAGCGAGCGTCACCCGCAGCCAGCGTGCAGATGGTCTTAACCGTATCCTCATCGGCCGAGAACTTGCCGTTCAAACCCTGCGGCGCCTCGAGCGCACGCTCGATAAGCGTGGCGATATCCTCGTCCTTTAAATGTTCAAGTTCCACCACGCGACCGCGCGAGAGCAACGCCGAGTTGACCTCGAAGTACGGATTCTCCGTCGTGGCGCCAATCATAACGACGGTACGGTTCTCAACCGCATGCAGCAGGGCATCCTGCTGCGACTTGGAGAAGCGGTGAATCTCGTCGATGAAAAGAATGGTGCGACGGTCGTACGTATTCAGGCGCGTCTTGGCCTCGTCAATCACGCGGCGCAGGTCCTTCACAGTGCCCGTCACAGCGCTGACCTCAACAAACTCACTCTTGGTATGGTTGGCGATAATGTGGGCCAGTGTCGTCTTGCCCGTACCGGCCGGCCCATACAGAATCACACTCGACAGCACGTCATGCTCAATCGCGGCACGCAACCACGAGCCCTTACCGACGGCCTTTTGCTGGCCCACGTACTCGTCGAGCGAATTGGGCCGCATGCGCACCGCAAGCGGCGCATTCTGAAAGGAACGCTCACGCGTCGAAGCAGAAAACAGGTCGTCCATAGCCATCCCGTGCATCAATCAAAAACGTTTTACACGAACAGTATACCGAATATATACGAACTACCGTTCGTTAATATAGGTACGGTGCGGAAACATCAATCCCGGGAACAGCTTGCTCGTGAGCTCGCAGAAATAACCGTCCGTCATGCTCGCAATGTAATCCACGACCGTCTGGTCCTTATCGTCCTGCCATGCATAGGTGCGATCGTAGTAGGAAAGCTGCTGCTCAATGCGAGAAATGTGGTGCTTAAAGATATACGAGGACTCGTCGCCTTCGTTTATGTCCCGCAGGCAACGGTCATAGAGCTTTTCGAAGGCCTCGCGCAGCTCCGCTTCGGAGTCGCCTTCTATACCGCCCTTGCTATAGATCTTCTCATAGTTCTCGCGCTTGGCCCGGCGGATCTCCTCAAACAGGTCCTCGCTCATCTCGATGCGCGGCTTGCCATAGCTGTGCTCGACGATATCGATAGAGGCATGCGTAAGGATCCAGCTGTTGTATGCACCGCCCAGGTCATCGTCAAAGGCGTCGGGTGACAGCAGGCCCGCCGCAATGGCGTCTTGGCGATCGCGCCCAACGTAGGCAAGGATATCCGAGATGCGAACCACGCAGCCCTCGAGCGTCATGGGGCGCAGGTGCTCAATTTCGCTATAACCCGTGGCAATGCATTCCTCGACGGTTCGGTCGAACTGGTTAAAGGAACCTATGTCCGAAAGCTCAAAAACACGCTGTTCGTACTCGCCGTTGTGGCACAGTACGCCATCGAGCGTCTGGAGCGACACGTTGCGGCCGTACAGCGCGTCGAGCACGCGAACGGATTGTACGTTATGGAAAAAATAGCGACCCGTGCGCTCGTGATAGATATCGTTGAGGAAACGCTCACCGGCATGGCCAAAGGGGGTGTGGCCCAAGTCGTGGCCTAAGCCAATCGCCTCGATCAGATCGCAGTTGAGCCCCAGAGCACGCCCGATATCGCGAGCGATGCGCGAGACAAGCTGCACATGCAGGCCGCGGCGCGACAGATCGTCGTTGCTGCGAAAACTGAAGACTTGCGTTTTGCCTGCATAACGTGTGTATGCTGGCAGATGCAGAATCTTTTCGATATCGCGCATAAAGGCCGAACGCATAAGCGTGCCCTCGTCTGCAGCCCGATCGACACGGCGGATGACCTGGTCGTCACCACATCGATAGGGATTAACGACACCCGCGGCGCGGTCGGCGGCAATGCGCTCGACCAGCTCGGGCGACAACGCCGCGGGAATGCGATCCAGGCGCGCCTTGATGGCGGCTGTCTGTTGATTGGTTGCCATGGCATGCTCCTTAAAAAGGGCGCGCAAACGGTTACAGCGTACTACCCACGAACTCGATTATGGCAAATATTGGCACCAAAAACGGCAGCAAAGGCAGCGAGCGAGATTGTACGATGAGACAGGCGGCGGCAAGGGTCAGAAGCGCAACCGCAAACGCGACGACGCTGCCCAGGGGATCGAAGGTGCAAAGGGCAAAGAGCGCCTTGGCATCCCCCATGCCAACGCCAGGGGCGTGGCGAAGGCGACGCCAGAGTGACTCAGTAAGCACAAGGGCAAGGTAGACGATGACCGCAAGACCGGCGTGGTCAAGCGCCATGTTAACGCCCTTGTCGAGCCAGACGCCTGCAAACGCCGCCACCGCACACGCGCCGGCAAGCTCATTGGGAAACCGCCGCTCGCGGGCATCAATCGACGCGCCGGCAAAGATGCAAATCCAAAACGGGATATAGAGCATCGAAACCCCCTCAGCTGAGCGCTCAAACGAAAAAACCACCGCAAAGGTTCTATCCCCTTTGTGTTGGTTTTGATGGTGGTTATTTGGCGCCCTGCATGACCTCGTCGAGGGTAACGCTTACGGCGTGCTGCGTCGGCACCCAGTCGACCTTCAAGAACAGCGCTGCCACCGTAATGGGGATATAGCTGAACATAAAAATCGGGAAGGTAAACAGGTTGGTTACCAGACGCCACTTTTGCGCGCAGTGAATATGCTTGTATTCAAAGATAGTCGTGAGCAGCGCCAGAATAAAGAAAGTCTGATACATCATAGCGAAGGTCATAATGAGCGAAGCGGCACACGCCTGCATCTCGACTTCGGTAGCCAAGAAACCGTGCGAAAGGCCGCCCACGATGAGGAACGTCGCATTAGCGAGCATCGAGATCAGAGAGAGTAGCATGCCCGGTGCGATCGTCATAAACATGTCGTAGGCGGCAAAGCGATGATAGCGGAAGGTCGATTTGACCAGGTGCTTACCGTACGTAAAGAACACCTGGTAGAAGCCCTTGGTCCAACGCATACGCTGTTTCCAGGATGCCTTAAACGTCACGGGCTGTTCGTCAAAGAACTCCGCCGGCGCATAGCCAATGCGAATGCCGTGAATGGCACAGAACGTGGTGAACTGAATATCCTCGGTCAGCGTGTGGAACTGCCAGCCGTGCATACCCTCGATAACGCTGGCGGAGATGAGGTAGCCCGAACCCGAAACGGCGCAAGACGTCTTACAGATGTTGCGCGCGTTGTTGAGAAAGCGTGCCTCGCGCAGATACCACGTGGCATTAGCTGCCGAGATCCACGAGCTGCCAAAGTTCTTGGAATTGCGGTAGCTCGTAACAACATGGAAGCCCTGGTCAAAAGCATCGTTCATCTTGGACACGTAATCGCGGGCGATAACGTTATCGGCATCGAAGATAAAGTAGCCTTCAAACGTATCGGGATACTCGTTAAGGATGCGGTCGAGGCCATAGTCCATGACCCAGCTCTTACCTTTACGGGCCAAGTCATTGCGCTCATAGACGACGGCGCCCGCCTCGCGCGCGAGCTGCGCCGTGTTGTCGGTGCAGGCATCGGCGACCACGAAGACCTCGATAAGCTCGGACGGATAATCTTGGTCCTTAATGGAGCGCACGAGGTTGGCGATCACGGCCTCCTCGTTATGCGCCGCGATAAAGAAGGCATAACGATGGAGCTTCTTGGCCTTGGGAGGCGCGACCTCACCACGAAGAGCACCGATGACAAAGAAGACCACCTGGTACAGAAAGCAGACCGTAAGCAGCGTGAAGACAATCTGGTTGAAGATCACGATGGGTGTGTTGGTTTGTAAAAAGGCGAGCATGCAGGCTCCCAGGAACGCGTGACGTAAACAACCGTATATCTTACCGCAGGCTAACGGAGTTCAAGAAACCACCTAATACTGGTTAGGCCTCGAGCAGACCGAGCTGAGGGACGATTTCGTTGCCAGCGGCAGTGCGGCCGAGCGAACGCGGGGCCAGATCATCCAGAACCGCCGCAAGATCCCATGGCAGCTCGTCACGGCACTCGATGTGCTCCCCCGTCACGGGATGATCGAATGCCACACGCCAGGAATGCAGGAACTGCCTGGTCAAACCCTGATCGGCACGAGCATCGCACTTGCCATAGAGTGGATCGCCCACGCAGGCGTGGTTGATATGGCGCATGTGCACGCGAATCTGATGCGTGCGGCCGGTAAACAGGTGACACTCGACAAGCGTGTAGCCGTCGTCGAAGCGCGTGGAATCAAAGCGCTCAAGGACCTTAAAGGTCGTGATGGCCTGGCGCGCAAAGGGGTCATCGGAAACCGCCATCTTCACGCGGTCGCGCGTGGAGCGAGCGATACCAGTATTGATAGTGCCCTCGTCCATGGCGATGTGCCCGTGAACGAGCGTAATGTAGCGACGGTCGAGGGTGCGCGTGCGGATGAGATTTTGAAGCGCACGCTGGGTGTCGTCATCTTTAGCCGCGAGCATAAGGCCCGAGGTATCGCGATCCAGACGATGCACGATGCCGGGGCGGTCCTCGCCCTGCACGGTACCCAGATGGTCGATGCCGCAGTGATAGACCAGGGCATTCGCAAGCGTACCGCTCTCATGACCATGGGCGGGGTGGCACACCAGGCCGCGCTGCTTGGAGAGCACTATGAAATAGTCGTCCTCATAGCGAATGTCGAGCGGGATGGCCTCGGGGATCACGTCGGTCGGGTCGTGCGGCTCGGGCAGGTCGACCGAGATGCGGTCACCGGAGCGTACGGCATACTTTTTAGATAGGCAGGTCTCGCCGTTGACGGCGACGGCGCCTCCCTCGATCAGATGCGCGCAGGCAGAGCGTGTGGGGCAGCCATCGTTGGCGCCCAGATAGGCGTCGAGACGCTGACCGGCGCAATCGTCGGCAACGAGAATATGGATGTCGGCCATTAGCGCTCATTCCTTTCGCGAATCTTGCGGGCACGCTCCCCACGCTGCTTAGCTTTACGTTTGGCGCGGGCCTCGTCACGGGCGTTGAGCTCGGCGGTCGCATCGACCTCGCGAGCGGCGGGACTCAAGAACATGTATCCGAAGAGCGCCAGCACGACACCGGCGGTAATGCCGATATCGGCCACATTGAAGACGGGGAAGTCAATGAAGGTAGTGGCAATAAAATCAGTCACAAAGCCCATGGCCAGGCGATCGATCGCGTTGCCGATGGCGCCGCCCGCAACCATGGCCATACCCACGACCTCTAGGCGAGCGAGCTGAGGAGCACGGAGCAAGTACACGGCAATGGCGGCAATGGCCGCAAGCGCCAGCACGGCAAACGCTATGCCATGGCCCTCGCCCATGCTAAAGGCAGCTCCGATATTGCGGACAAACACAAAATCGATCACGCCGGGGATAGCGGTCATATGCAGGGCATCGCCCACGGCACGAACCACAAGCTTGGTCAGCTGGTCAACAAGCAACACAAAGAGCGCCACCCCACCAGCAACACCTAACCGCCAACGCAAAGGCGGCGTCATATCCCCAGTACGACCCAAAGAAATCCCCTACCCTCAAAACAATCGAATTCCATTTAACGCGAATAACCATCTTATATTGCCATACACAGAACGCACGACATATCCACCAATGCGACAAAGGGGCTGTCCCCTTGTCCCTTCACCGGGTAGTCTTTTTGGGACGGGGCTTTTTTAGCTACCCAGTCCAGCGTTTTCGAAGATTAAGTCCTTATTTGAGGTAGGGCAGCTAAAAAAGCCCCGTCCCAAAAAGACTACCGACAGACACTATGACCCAATCCGAGGGCACTAAAAAGATAGGAGCCCCCGCTCGTGACCGCGGGTCGGGGCTGCGACAATGATGTTGAAG
>OCVV011359520.1_pt1 | contig 89234 bp, 87 predicted proteins | sample 1539721 | NCBI WGS metagenome assembly OCVV01 (sample SAMN02144230, study PRJEB22623) | gut metagenome | biome: sheep rumen | host: Ovis aries | place: New Zealand
TTCCCATCCCGAACACGGAAGTCAAGCTCTCCTGCGCCGATGATAGTGCCTTCGCGGCGCGAAAGTAGGTGGCTGCCGGGCTTTTTTTTTTAAACAATCCCCTGCCGGGGGCGGAGCGCGGCGGGGAAGTCCATGCCGAACCGTTTTTGCTTTCCCTTCAAGCTTTCGCGCCGCGTTGCGGGCTTGCGAAGCCTTTTGGCTATAAACCGTTCGTTAGTTGTCTTTCCGATGCTTGGCGCGAAGTAGGCAGGGAGCGGCCTTTGCCGTTCGCGCCGATTGGTTCGGAACGGTATGGCAGGAAAAATTCTTTCGCCGTGATCGAGTTTGCGAAGCCGGAGGCTGCCGGGCTTTTTTTTGTTTAAATCGTTTCGTTTGGGTTGGGGCCGTCGCTTTTTTGCCGGGGACTTTGTCTTGCGCTCGCCAGGTTCGGAACTATATGGAGTCCTTTCGGTCTGTGCCGGCCATGCTGGTTCCGACCCCGGCAGCCACCTGCGGCGACGCTTGCCGGCAAGCGTCGAGCCCGGTTTTATGGACGGGCCTAAAAAACGCTGGCGCGTTTTTCTTCACGGCCCCTCCATTTTGGGCAGGCCGCCGGGCTTTTTTTGCCCTTGCCATTCGTTCCTTCCGCAAAAAAACTTGCGCTTGGCGTCAAAGCGGTGTATAATATTCTATTATGGTAGATTACACAGAAGGTTCAGGAAAACAGTATCATACAGGAGTGGGGCCGGGGGATGTCGGCGAGTATGTCATTATGCCGGGGGATCCCAAACGATGCGCCAAGATTGCGGAGCATTTTGAGAACGCCAAGCTTGTGGCCGACGTGCGCGAGTACACTACTTATACCGGAACGCTTGACGGCGTTAAGGTGAGCGTAACTTCCACCGGTATCGGCGGACCTAGCGCCGCGATCGCGATTGACGAGTTGGCCAAGGTCGGCGCCAAGACTTTTGTGCGCGTTGGAACTTGCGGCGGAATGCAGGAAGACGTTTTGGGCGGAGACATCGTAATTGCCACCGGCGCCGTCCGCATGGAAGGAACCAGCCGCGAATTCGCGCCGATTGAGTACCCAGCTGTTCCGGATTTTGGCGTGACCACCGCGCTTGTCGACGCGGCGCGCTCGTTGGGAATACGCCACCATGTGGGCGTCGTCCAGTGCAAGGACTCTTTTTTTGGCCAGCATGAGCCTGAGATTATGCCTGTAAATTACGAGCTTGAAAACAAGTGGCAGGCTTGGCTTAAGATGGGCTGCCTGGCGTCGGAAATGGAAAGCGCCGCGCTCTTTGTGGCCGGGCAATTCCTAAAGGTTCGATGCGGCTCCTGCTTTTTGGTTGTGGCAAACCAAGAGCGCGCCAAAAAGGGCTTGGAAAACAAGCAGGCGCATGACACCGAGCTTGCGATTAAAACGGCTGTTGAAGCTTTGCGCCTTTTGATAAAGCGAGACGCGCAAAAGTAGACGCGGCTTTCGTTATGACACTATTAAGCTCGCGCTTGCTAGAGGGTTTTAGGGGCTATGCCCCTAGGAGAGGGGGTAGGCGCAAATGCGAGCGCGGACGGATTTTTGAGCGGGAGCATTGGAGCCGAGGGGGAGGCTTCCCCCTTAAAATACCTATTTTTTCACTAGGAATACTTGCACTAATTTTTTTTTCGCGCTATAATTGCACTCAAGATGAAAATTTCCACCAGAGGGCGATACGCCTTAAGATTTATGATTTATTTAGCCCAGCGTTCCAACGGAAACTTTATCGCGCTGAAGGACGTTTCGGAAAACGAGGGAATCTCCATAAAATACTTGGAGCAAATCACGGGCTTTTTGTCAAAGAGCGGCTTGCTTTTGAGCGTTCGTGGGCCGGCCGGAGGATACAAGCTGAGCAAGGCGCCCGAACAATACACTGCCGGAGAAATTTTGCGCGTGACCGAAGGCGACCTTAGCCCCGTGGCTGCCGACGAGACTGAGTCTGCCGGCGAGGGGAACGGAAGGGCCAACACGCAAAAGTTTTGGGAAGGCCTTCAAAAGGCGATTGACGACTACTTGGACAGCGTGACCTTGCAGGACTTGGTTGAGCAAAGCGCGTGCCAAGACAGTTATATGTACATGATATAAGGTTGGTCAAGGCGCGCTTCGCTTAAAGCCTTGACTCAACCTTTTTGCGGCGCGAGCAAAATTGTCGCGCCGCAATAATTACTCGTTTTAGGAAAAAAATAAGTATGGAATTTAAAGCATTGGAATTGCCGCCGGCGGGCTCGACCGTTTTGGTCGGAATGTCTGGAGGCGTGGACTCAACGTTGACCGCTCTTCTCTTAAAGCAAAGGGGCTGCCGCGTCATCGGCGTGACTATGTCGCTTTGGGACGGCCACATTCCGGCCAAGGGGGAGTCAAAGTCCAAGCACGCGCGCGAGTCCTGCTACGGCCCCGGCGAGGAAGAGAACATCGAGGAATGCCAAAAATTCTGCGCCGAGCAGGGAATCGAATACCATGTTGTCGACGTTCACGAAGAATACAACAAAAAAGTTTTGGAATACTTTAAGAGCGAGTACCGCGCTGGCCGCACGCCAAACCCTTGCATAATGTGCAACAGGAACATTAAGTTTGGCGCGATGCTGGAACAAATCGACAAGCTTGGAATAAAATACGATTATTTTTGCACGGGCCACTACGCCAAAATCGTCCGGCCTTCCAGCGGCCTTTTTGGAACGGACGCGCGCCCGGCGATGATTTCAACGGCAGCCGACTTAAGCAAAGACCAAACTTACTTTTTGTACCGAGTTCCTTCGACGACTTTGGAAAAGGTTCGCTTCCCCTTGGCGGCCGTAAAAAAGTCCGAGGTCTTTGAGCTTGCGCGCGCGGCGGGGCTTGAAGCCGCCAACCGCGAGGAAAGCCAGGATTTTATCGGGCAGGAATACTTTGACGACTTGTTTTCGGACAGGCCTGGAATTCCAGGCGACATAATCGATTTGGACGGCCATGTTTTGGGAAGGCACAAGGGCGTCGAGCATTACACGGTGGGCCAGCGGCGCGGCCTTGGAGTCGCGGTAAGCTATCCGGTTTACGTCCATTCGATTGACGCGAAGAACAATTTGGTCGTTTTGGCAAAGGAGGAGGACTTGTATTCCGACTCTTTGGTCGCCGACGACTTTGTTTGGCCGGGCGGAGTTGAGCCGGACGCGCCTTTTGAGGCCTTGGTCAAAATCAGGCTTGCATCCAAGCCGGTTGCCTGTACGGTGGAACGCTATGCCGCGGCTGAGAACGGCGCGCAAGGCAAAAATTCTTCGCAAGACAAAGAAGCGCCGGCCTTTGTCGGAACGCCCTGGCTGATAAAATTCAAGGAGCCTCAGCGCGCCGTCGCCCCCGGCCAGTCTGCCGTCGTATATATAGACAATATTATCCGCGGTGGAGGCCTAATATCGATGGCAAATAGGCTGCGCGTTTCTAATTAGCGACGGCATTACGGCAAGGAAATTATCCACAGGTCCGCTCGCGCGGACTGTCGTTCTGCCGTCTTGTATCGCGACAACGTAATAGTCGGCGGCGGGATAATTTCGGCGCGATAATTGCAATCGAAAAAAAGTGACAAAAAGCGGCTCCTTAGTTGTCTAATATATGACAGCGAAAAATAAGGAGCGTATGAAATGAAAAAAATCACTGTTTTATTTGCCGGAATCTTTTTATGCTTGGCCGCCTTGGGCGCGGAAAACATAAAGTTCAAGGTTGGCGGAAGCGCAAGGCGCTACAACCAAATCAGAGTCATTAACAATACAAAGGCGTCGGACTTTGACTGCGAGGCCTTTGTTCTGGAAAACCGCGACGGAAAGCTTGTGGCCCAGGAGTCGATGGGCAGCGTTCGCTTGCGCAATCCAGGCGAAGACGACACGATTACCACAATCAAGTTGATAAAGCGCGGAACGAATCTTGGCCTTGCGGTGCCAGAAAAAGCAGGCGAATTTTCTTACGTTGTTGAATACAAGAACTATCCTTTGTTTGACATAATTGAAATTAATTTGCTTAGTTCCGACAGCCCGCTTGGAAAAGAATTCTAGACTTTTTCCATAATTCGCGCTATAATGTGAGAATTATGGAAGAAAATCTAGACCCTAGCATCGCGGCGCTTTTGGCAAGCGTGACTCCTTCTGATCCCGACGCGGGCGCTTCCGCTTCTGGCGAAGGCGGAGACTCCCCTGACGTTTTTGGGGGAATGGGAGCCAAAGAAAGCAACTTTGAGCAAATGTTTATGGAACAGTCGGCCCCTCAAAAAAAGAGCGGCCCCGTTCCCGAAGTTGATTTGTCCATAAAAGAATTTAAGCCGATAGAAAAAGTTTTTGAAGAAGAAAGCCAGCATTACTTTGACGACCCAACTTATTACAAGACGGCCATTGCCGGCGAAGGCCAGGCTTCAAACCGCTTGCACATGGTTCTTTCAAAATACCTTTCTTGCAAAGACGTAAAGGACAAGATGGTTTACCGCCAGCAAGTCACGATGGCTTACTGGGAATTGGTCCACACGATGGCGCCAAAAACCGCCGGCAAAAATTTCCCGCTTCCCAAGCGAATGATGCTGCGCTTTTCGGTTTTGCTTCCGTCATTGTTCCGTCCCGAGCACAGGGAATTTTTTGAAAAGTCGATACTGGAAAACAACACAAACGAGCCAGTCTTTTATATGGACGAATGGTTCAAATACATTTCGCAGGGAAAAATCAAGCCCTCCACGACAGACGAAGTCCGCCAGCCCAGAAAGACCGGCGACGACGGCGGCCAGGCGGAACAGTTGCGCTTGCAGCAATTGCAAAGCAAGAACTCGGGCAAGCTTCAGCAAACAGAAAACTCCCTTAGCATGGCGGAGAACCAGCGCGGAATGTTGGAGGCCGAGCTTAAGAGCAAGATTGACCAAATTTGCGAGCACGAAAGTTTGATTGGAATGGAGCCGCACAAGCAGCCCTACAACGACTTGCAAAAAAAATTGTTCGGCGAAGTCACTTCCACGCTGCGATTGCTGAGCAAGAACGACCGCGACCTTTCGATCGCTTTGCGCGAATACCAAGACGCCAAGGCCGCCTACGATTCAGTCGAAGAAAAGCTTGAGGCCGGCCCCGAAGTGACCAGCGCCTCAAGCGCCGACATCGACCAGGAATTTGAGACCGTGCGCCAAATGGCCAAGATGACTTGCGGCCGCCAGGGAAACCAGTTTCCGATTTTCACGCGAGACTTTTTCCACTGCATGCCGCAGGGAACGGGCTTCCGCGAGAATGTGATAAAAGTTTTGGCTTGGATAGAGTCTTTGGATCCCGGCGCTTTCTGCCGCATCCACAAGAACGTTCCAAACCGCATCGTTCCATTTGTAATTCTTCTTCCGACATACGGCGACAGGGGTTTTTGTTGGGAACCCTTTGACCGCTACAACCGCGTGACAAGCCGCGGCCGCATCGTAGTTCCGATGTATCCGCGCGACCTTAAGGTTGCCGTTCTTACCGCCGTGGCCGACTTGCGCTGGCAGGTTGCCAAAGAAAAGGCCTCCTACTATTGGATGGAGGAAGGCTTGACCGGCCAGTACTACGAATGGATTGACAAGCAAAAGCTAAAGGGCGACCTTAAGCAGTACTTTATCCAGGACTACATTCTTTGGATGACAAAGGAAAGCGAAGGCGTCCAGCGCTTGGACAAGGAAGTGCGCGGAATTTTCTGGCGCAACATGCCCTTCCCGCAGGAACTCAAGGAAGACCTTCGCAAGCGCAGCCTAGTCTACGACGAGCTTTGCAAGAAAGACATGAACCGCGCGATGAGCGACGGATATTAATACCAATAATTAAAGCAAAGAAAAAACGCTCCCAGTCGCGGCTGCGTCTGCTCGGCGCCGCTCGATATCGTCGCTACTCGCATTTTGCGCTTGAAACTATCAAACTCCGCCGCTTGCGCGGCGGCGCAAAATGAGAGTCGCCGCCAGCCGCCCCGCTCCTTCGCGCGTTTTTAATTGTTTCTTATTACCGTTAGTTTCCGCCGCTCTGGCGCTTGTTCAAAAAATTTCGTCGCGATGCCGCCTGCCTAGGGCGGCGATTTTTTTTGCCAGCGCGCCTTCGTCAAAACCGCCGTCCGGACAAAGGCCGCCTTCCTTGGCGCAAAAGTCGCGCAGGTCAATCAAAAATCTGTTCATCGAAAAATGCTGAAAGACAAAAAGCGAGTCCCAAACGGTGGCGGCTTCTTGGTCTGTTTGCGATTTTTGGGCGGCGGCGTTTTTTGGCTTGCAAGCGGTTGCCGCTTCCTTTAACTTGTCGCGGTAGGGGGCAAAGATTCCCTTGTCCTTTAGTTCCGCGTAGCCGACAAGCCAGATTTGCGCTCCGACGCCGGCTGCAAGTTCCGCGGTTTTTTGGGCGAGCCAAAGCTGGCTTTGCAAAATCAAGTCTCGCGCGGCGGCGCTTTGGGAAGCGATGAATTTTAGGTGCTTGGTCTTTGCCGAGTGAACCGGCGTCTTGTTCAAGATTATCGCGTTTTTCCTAAAGTCCACGCCGAGCGAAGGATGGCGGGCAAAAAATCCTTGCGCGATTTTTCCGGCCTGGCCCACCAAGTACTTTTGGTTTTTGGCGCGTTGCTCGTCTTTTCCTGGATTGTCGCCGATGACGATTATTTTTATGTCGTCGTCCTGCGTTATCTCGTCAAGCGCGGTGTTGTAAACGACGGGCGTTTCTATCGGGTAGTCGGGCGTGTCGCCTTTTGCGGCCGCCTTTTGCAAGGGAACTAATTGCGTGGCCAGCGCGCTCCACTCATCGCATTTTTTTTTGTATTCGTCGCGGAACGTTTTTAGCGCCGCGAATTGTTCTTTGTCCATCGATTTAATTATATAGAAAAAAATCGCGCGGTCAAGCGCGACCCATGGGGAAATGCATTAATAAAAATAAAAAAAACGCGGCTCCCAGTTGCGAACGTCATTGCGAAACCGCTAGATATCGTCGCTACTCGCTGTCTGTGCCTTGAAACTATTAACGCTGCCGCTACCGCGGCAGGCACAGACAGAGAGTTTCCGCAATGCCGTTCGCGCCTTCGCGCCGCTTTTATTTTTTTTTATTGCGTTTGCCCAGGGCAAATAAGTGGAAAGGAATTAAAACGCGCAGGGAAAATGCGGACGGCCGGTCGCTTTGCGCGTTAATCTTGCTGTTACACCCCAAAAGACGCAACCGCGAGAAAGGCCGTTCGATTTTCCCGAGAGCGTTTTGGATTTCTATGGTATGTTTGCCCATGGGCTGGGCGTGGCTTGACATTAAGATAAGTCTGCGTATAAAATCCTTTCGTTGTTTTAGGAGGAAATTATGAACTTGAAGAAAATTTTTCTTGCCGCCATTTGCGGCGGCGCGCTTGTAACGGGAGCCATTGCCGACAACCATCCGTACGGAATGGACATCGCTGCGGGCATCGTTGGCTTTGAATCGATAAAATACAAGGTCGATTCCGTTGAAAAATCCGCAAAGGTTGTAAACATTTTTCCATTAAAAGTGAACACCTACTGTTGTCCCTGGCTTAACAATCACTTGGGAATTTACGGTTCTGTCGGACTTCACACAGGAATTCTTTTTGACCAGAAGGCAAAGAGCGGCGGAACGGAAATTAAAAACGACGACGCTTTTTTGAACTTGGGCTTTGAGTTTATGCTTGGCCCCGCCTTTGGCGTTGACCTTGGCGACAGCGGCATCCGCTTTCAAGTCGGAGCGCCCTTGCACTTAATGGGAGGCTTTTACTATTGGGAGAACACAAAGGGCACTCTAAAAACCACGATTACATACGGTTTTATCGGCATGGCCTTGACGCCCCAGTTCCGCTTTATGGCCAACCGCCGCTGCTCCCTTGTAGTCGGCGCTGACTTTGTCTTTGACTTTGCGCTTAACTACACTGCCACGAACGAAGCTGAAAAAGTCAAAACAACAAGCGCCGAACATTCCAAAGACGGCTTGCGCTTTGCCTGCACTCCCTACATTGGCTTGGGAATCAACTTCGGTGACTAAGCGCTTCGCTGAGTGCTTGACCTGACATTTCAATTTCAATAGAATAATCCCACTTATCAAAAATAGGTGGGGTTATTTTTTTATGGAATTCACACAAGAATCGATCGACGCTCTTAGCGTAAACGAAGTTGACATCATGAAGCGCGTGGCTGAGGAGCTTAACATAAAGGTTCAGCAAGTCAGCGCCGTCATTTCTTTGGTCGCCGAAGGCTGCACTATTCCCTTCATCGCGCGCTACCGCAAAGAGCGACACGGCTCGCTTGACGAGCTTCAAGTGCGCGAAAGCGACCATCTTTACACCAGCTACAAAAATTTGGAAGAGCGCCGCTTGGAAATCGTAAAGGGAATTTTCGCGCAAAACAAATTGACCGAAAGCCTTTACAACGCCGCGATGGGAGCCAAGACTTTGAGCGAGCTTGAAGACCTTTGGGCTCCGTTCAAAAAGAAAAAGAAGACTCGCGGAATGGTCGCGATTGAAAAAGGCTTGGACGCTCTTGCCGACGCTATGCTTGAATTGGACGACGCCGCTCTCGAAGAAAAAGCCAAGGAATTTGTAAAGACCGACGCGGAAGACCCCGCCTTGAACGTTCCGACAGTCCAGGACGCTTTGGACGGAGCCAAGGACATCATCGCAGAGCGCGTTTCGCAAGACACAGACAACCGCGCCGCCGTTCACGACTTGTACATTCAGGGCGGAACGATTGTCACAAAGGGAATCGTCGCAGAAGGACAAAAAGCGGAGGACGTTGAAAAAACTTCCACCTACAAAATGTACTGGGATTACAGCGAGCCCTTGTCGGAACTTAAGCCCCACCGCATTCTTGCCATCAACCGCGGCGAGCGCGAAGGAGCGCTTGACGTTACGATTGACGTTCCCGTTGACGACGCGGTGGCCATGCTTCAAAAGCGTGCCAAGATTCACAACGACTACCACAAGGCCGCGATTGAGGACGGATTGGTCCGCCTTCTAAGCCCCGCCGTCGTTCGCGAAATACGCAGCGACGAAGCCGACGAGGCCGACGTTCACGGAATCAGCGTCTTTAGCGAAAACCTAAAGAACCTTTTGATGCAGCAGCCGATCAAGGGCAGCCGCGTTTTGGGAATCGACCCCGGCATCCGCACTGGAACAAAGTGCGCGGCGCTTGACGAAACCGGAAAGTATTTGGGCTACTTTAAAATTTTCCAAGTGCAAAGCCCCGAAGACTCTTACAAGCAAATTTGCGACGCGATTGACAAGTACGACATTCAGGTTGTGGCCGTAGGAAACGGAACTGGCAGCCAGGAAGTCCAGGCGATTGTAAGCAAAGTAATCAGCGAAAACTACAAGGACGTTCAGTACACGGTCGTCGACGAAAGCGGCGCGTCGGTATACTCCGCCAGCGACATCGCGCGCGAAGAGTTCCCCGACCTTGACCTTACGATTCGCGGTGCCATCAGCATGGGAAGGCGCTTGCAGGACCCGCTGGCCGAGCTTGTTAAGATTGACCCAAAGGCGATCGGTGTAGGCCTTTACCAGCACGACGTAAACCAAAAAAAGCTTGGCGACGCGCTTGACGAAGTCGTCGGCTCGGTGGTCAACCAAGTAGGCGTAAACTTGAACACGGCCAGCTACTCTTTGCTAAAATACGTTTCTGGCATTACAAGCGGAACGGCAAAAAAAATCGTTGCCTATCGCGACGCCAACGGAAAAATTACAAGCCGCGAGGACCTAAAGAAAGTTCCGGGCCTTGGACCAAAAGCCTTTGAGCAGTGCGCGGGATTCCTAAAAATCGCCGAAAGCTCCGACCCGCTCGACAACACTTGGGTTCACCCCGAAAACTATCCGCTCGCGCGCGAACTTTTGCCGCTTGTCCAGAACAAAGAAAAAATATCCGCCGACTTGAAGAAAAAGTTGGAAGAAAAATATTCTGTCGGCGAGACTACGCTCAACGACATCGTTGACGAGCTCCAAAAACCCAACCGCGACCCGCGCGCCGATTACCCGGCTCCGATTATGCAAAAGGGCGTCGTCGCTTTTGAAGACCTCAAGCCCGGCATGAAGGTGACAGGAAAAATCCGCAACGTCGTTGACTTTGGCGCCTTTGTTGACATCGGCCTCCACGAGACCGGCTTGATTCACGTAAGCGAGCTTAGCGACAACTTTGTAAAAGACCCGATGGAAGTGGTAAAGGTAGGCGACGTTCACGAGTTTACGATTTTAAACTTGGATATGGACAGGCGCCGCATCAGCCTTTCGCTTAAGAGCGATGCCGCAAGCCGCGCTGGAACCGACGAAAAATCAAAGGTTCGCGGAACGGCTTCTGGCGCTGGCGGAAAGCGCGTCGTGGTCGTAAAGAAGGGCGGCGCCGGAGCTTCCGGGGCGGGCGCTCGCAACGGCGGCGACTTTAAGCGCGACAACGGACAGCGCCGCGAAAAGCGCGAGTATCAGGGCAGCGACGACGGCATGATGTACAGCCCTTTTGCTGCACTGTTGAAAAAATGAGCTGCTTCTGGTTATAAAAAAAACGGCGGACTGCCAAAAGGCTGCCCGCCATTTTTTTTTGTCGCGGCTACTGAACTGTAATGCCGCCGGTTACGACATTTATGATATACGTTTTGCCATATTGGAAAGTATAATCAACCCAAGAGTGCGTCACGGTTTGATTGTGGTAACTGTCTTTATATCCAACTGTAATGTTAATATCTTGTCGTGGGCCTGTTATTTTTTCAGCCGGCGAATAAGTTGAATTCTTTGTATTGTAGCTCCATGTGTGATCGACGCTTGAAGAGGTTGAAACGAGGTCATAGCCCATTCCAATAAGTGTAGCGCCGCTTGCCGGGTAATACAATTGGATATAGTAGCAGTTTTCTGTCCAAATAGCGGTAAAGGTTGAGTCTCCGTATATGCTTACAGTTTGTCCAGCTGCGAATGTGTTGTCTCCGCATTTCCAGCATTTAAAGGTGTAGCCGCTCTTTGTTCCTGCCGAAGGTAGCGTTGTGGTTCCGCCGTATCCTGTGATTTCTCTTGAAGGATTGGATGTCGTAGCATTGCTGAATGAAACCGTATATTTTGGCAAGTACCAAACGGCGTAAAGCGTAATGTCCTCGGTAAGATCTATGTTTTGTCCGCTTACATACGCTCTTTCGCCTGAGGCGGTTCTTGCCCAACCTTTTAATAGATATCGGCTAGGACCGCCTTGATATAATCTTACCAAGCCCAATTCGTTTGCGGACTTTATTTCTCCATGAACGCCAGTCAATTCTGTTCCAAGAATTGACTGCGTTTCAGTTTCAATGGTTGCGCCACTTGCGTTCTTTACGTATGTAATCGTATACGTAACTTCTTTATCCCAAAGAGCGTAAAGCGTCATGTCTTCCGAAACTGTTAATGAAGCTCCGTCTTGATACAAGACGTCTTCCGCGTCGTTTTGCAAAGCCCAGCCTCTGAATCTGTAGCCAGAACGAGAAAGATTAAGGTCAGAAGCTGTTTTTAGCGAGATGTTTACAGGAGGAATGTTTGGGTCAAATTCAAGACAATCCGCCGTGGCTAATTGAGAATCTTTGGATAAACTGCCCCCATTTGCGTTGAAAGTGATTTTGTGGGATTTGGGACATTTCCATACGGCGTATAAGTTTGTGTCGCTGTCAAGCGTAATTTTGTCAGGGTCTTTATATTCAATTACTGCTGAAGTGGGGTTTTTTGCCCATCCGACATGTGTAAATCCTGCCCTTTCGCAAAAATAAATTCCCAAATCGTATAGTGTTTTGAACGGGTATGTAAAGATGCCGTTGATTCCGTTTCCTGAAAGAGTTTGCGTCACTGTTTCTTTTTTTGTGCCATGGTCGCTAAATTGTGTTCCATTGCCATAAAAAGTGATGGTGTATGTTGCGGGATATGACCAAACCGCATAGAAATTTGTGTCTTCATTTACAGATTTTAAGGGACTTCCAATTCGTGAAATCTCTACAGTTTCTGCGGCTGATGCTTTGTCCCATCCTTCGAAAGTGTAGCCGTCAGGTGTCGCAACTCCAAAGTCTATTGCATAAGGATAGTCAAATTTCATTCCAGGCGGTAATAAATATGTTTCGGTGATGCCATTGTCCGCGCCATTCGCATACCAGTTGATTGTGTTCACATGGTCGGTAAGTTTGTATATCGTTCCGCCATGGAAAGAAGAATTCCAATGGATATTTCCGCATGACGATATGTCGATGTTTTCGCTGTTTTCTTCATTGTCATACGTGCCGTCGTCTATCCAGTCGCCGTTTTGCAGGGCTATGAATTCTCCAAGTTGGCGCGCGCGGAAAAGGGGGCAGCGCCAAGTTCCGTCATTTTGACATGTGCTTGAATTATAAGAACGGAACGGCGTTCCTTGAGCTGTGCGCTCATCGTATGACTGGTATCCGGACCTGATTGTAAATCTTTTGTCAGAGATGCGATATATTTTGAATTCGCCGCCAGTTATATAATAATAGTATTCAAACCAAGACGCTTCGGTCATCGTTGTTCGACCGTTCGAGTCAACTTGGTCATAAGGCGCTAAGTATTTTCCTTCAAGGTCTGACAGAAGAATTTCAGCGCCATAGTTCATTCCGCTGCCACCACCGCCGCCGCCGGCTGCGTTTGCGCATGAAAAAAGCATTATGGAAATTAAAGAGACGAACGCAATCCAAATCGTAAACTTCCGCATAAAATCCTCCGAGACGTAAAACCGCCAAAAAAATAAAAACGAGCCGCTTTGACTAAGAAAAAAACGGCTTAAATTTACAAATTGAACGATTTTTGTTGAACTTTAACGATTAGTCTTTTTTGATAGGATAAATTTATTATCTCATATTTTGGCGATTTGTCAAGGAAAAAAGGAAATTTTACCGGCGGTAAAAATCTCCATTTTCTCCAAAGATTTTCTTGCTTTTTTACGGCGCTTGCGCTACAATGTTCTACTATGAACAAATACGCGCGGGCGCCGATTTTTTGCGCCGCCACAATCATTAGCTTGCTCTTTTTTTCTTGCGGGAACTTTTCGGGGCTTTCCATTCCAGAAAAAGTTTCAATAAAGACCAGCGCCGAATATTCAGGCGCCTTGGGCCAAAAATATTTTGACCTTACCGAAAAGCTTGGAACGCAAATGCTTGACGAGGTAAGCCAAAAAGCCAAGGCCGACGTTTACAAATACGTTCCCGATCCAAGCGACGCTTCGCTAAAATACTTGCTTCACAAAAAGCTTTACGACGTTCCGCTCAATGTGGGCGAGTACGTTGACTCGATGAACTTTGACAGCTCGCTCAACGCCGACATGGACTTTGAGGCGACGATTACGCTTCCGACTGTTTCAATGTCGCAGTCGCTTCCGATACCGGGCGACCCTGGCTCCGTTCCAATCACATTGCCGAACCTCTTGGCCAACGTGACCCTTGACCAGGCGATAAAGTCTGCCAAAATAAAAAAAGGCTCGGTAATCGTCCGCGCGACAGGAAGCGGAGCGTCTTTTGACATTAGCGCCTTTAGCTTGACCGGCGTGGCGAAAGACGCGGCGGGAACGCAAGCCTACGCCGCAAGCGATTTTGCCGCGGGCGGCGGAACGGGAACTTATCTAATCGACAAAAAGTTGGATTTGGCCAACGCATACATAACGATTCCGGCAAGCCAGGTTGCCGTTGGCGGAACGCTTGCAAAAAACGACCCAAGCGAGACAATCTCCGGAACTGGAACTTTGACTTTTTCGATCGTGGTGGAAGAGCTTTCGGAGGTCGTGATTGACATGACCCAATACGGCGGCTTTGAGATGAACTCGACAAGCGCCAACAAGACAAAAGTTTCCGCCGACATGGTAAAGTATGTAAAGACGATGGACTTTGGCCAGCAAACGGCGACTCCCGACGGCTACTACTACAAGAGCGACGCGGGCGGAAACATCACGGCCGCAAAAGGCAAAGGAAAGGGCGTAAAGTTCAACGTTGTAAACTCATTCCCGGCAGGAAACGACATCGCGGTTGAGATTAAGTCCAGCACTTTTGGAATCGACTCGACCGACGGAATGTATGTCAACGGCGAGAGCGCCTCCGCGTCCGACGTCAAAATTCCGGCAAAAGGAAACCAGTCCAAAAACGCGATTTCGTTCGCGGAGTTTAGTCCGATAGATGTTGAGGGAACCTTGTCCGCCGGCGATTACATAAACTTTTCCGTAAAGCTTTCGAACAGCCAAACTTTTTCAAACCTTGTGATGGGAGCGACATACAAAATCGCGATAAGCGATTCCGAAGTCCTTATGGATTGGGACAAGGTTGTATTAAAGTTGGACAGCTTGGCCCCTGTCAGCGACGTGAGCGATATGTCAGACTTTTCGATTAACGAAATGCTAAAAGAAATCGACAATCCCGAAATGAAAAGATTGATAGACAACAGCGAGCTTGTTTCGCTACCTGTTTATTTCTTGGTCCAAAAGCCGGTCGGCGCTTTGGCGGACTTGGTTAGCGGCATTACTTTTGACGGAAAAATTTACTTGACTTACACGGAGTCTTCAGCCTCAAAAACTGAATACGTCGTTGGTTCTAGCGGCGCGGCTGAAACACTTTCGCTTTGCGAGCCGATGCTGTGGCCTTCGTTGGACAAAGTTGTTACAAAGAAGTTTGAGACAATAGGAACTGACTATAGTTTTTACAAAGACATAGCCGATGTCTTAAACAAGCGCGCCGCGAATTTAAAAGTAAACTACAACATTTCTGTTTCGGGCGGATCGGTTGTCGATTTGTACAAGGCCAGGCTTGACAGCATGTCTTCTTCCGACACTTGCGACATCGCGGTTGAGATGGCGGCCGTCTTGCCCCTGCATTTTACGACTAAAGCTTCCACGACGATGGACGTTTACGAGCTTGCCAAAATGGACGTTAGCGACAAGGACGATTTGCTTGACCGCAGCGACGTTTCAAAAACGGAAGAATACGAAAAAATCGCAAAGTCAATTTCATACTTTAGAATAAACTACAACTTGATAAACTCCGCGCTTGGCAATGTGGCCGCGACAATAGAGATTGACGACAGCCATTCCGGCGAGGCTGGCGCGGCGCAGTATTCTGGCATCAAGAAAACCGTTCAAGTTACAGTCGGCAACGCTTCTGACGATGTGGTTGATTTTTCGCCGGAAGAAATCAAATCCGTTTTGACGCATTTCTTTAAGCCCAAGATGACGATGACGGTTGCCGGCGGACAGGAACTTAAGGTTTGGCGCCACGCGGTGGAATCGCCCACGGCGCTTGGAATCAGTCCCGTCATTACGCTAAAGCTTGACGAGAACAGTCCGATTGACATCAAGGACATAATCAAAAAGTAGGAGGGCGGATATGAAAAAATTATTGTTCGTAGTTTTAACGCTTTGCCTCTCTTCGCTTTTTGCGGAACTGTATCCGGCCCGCCGCTACGTTGAGCTTGGCGTGGGCGTAGACGTGTTGGCCGCGCAAAACGCAATGCCGCTTGCCGACATCTTTAAAAAGAATCTTGTCCTTGATTTAAAAGGCATTTCTTCAAGCCTTCCCAAGTCTGGCTTTAGGGCTTACCTTTGGGAGGCGGACGACGTTCACTTGGACTTTAACTTTAAAAAGTTTGGCTTTGGCTTCCACATGAATACGGAATATTCGGCCAACTTTAATATTTCAAAAGAATTGTTTGACATTTTGGGCAAAGGAATCAGTCCCGGAAAAGAATACACGGCCGAAGGAAACGTTTGGGCGGAGTCATTCGTTTCGTTCAGCGTTCCGGTAAGGTTTAACGTAGGCAAGTGGCGAGTCAAGGTCGCGCCGGCTTGCTTCGCTCCGATTTTTTACGCGCCTTCAACAACCGTAAAGGCCCGCGCCGTTAACGGCAACGACGGCTCGGTTACGATTAGCGCTTCAGCCCCCATTGAATTTTACACAGTCGGAAAATACAAGGACATTGTAAAAAACGGAACGATTTCCACGGACTTCTTTAAAGACTTTGACGGAAAAGACATCGGCCAGGATCTGGCGCGGGCCATGGGCTTTGACATAAGCGCCTTGGTTGAATACCCCTTGTTTGACAGCTTGGATATCGGCGGCTACGCCAACATTCCAATCGTTCCCGCCCGCCTAAAAGGAAAGGTCAGCGCCACCGCGACGCTTTCGGCGCAGTGCGATTCAATCATGCGCGTGATCACCGATGACAGCAAGTTTGAAAAGAACGCCGAAATTACCGACGCGGTTTATTCCGACGCCAACTATGCGGTAAACCGCCCGATGCGCTTGGGCGCCGAATGCGCTTGGCGGCCGGTGGGCAAATGGCTTACCTTGCGAGGTTCGGCCGGCTTGGCTTTGCGAAACCCCTTTGGCGCGGACTTTAGCGCGAAGAGCGTCTATCCTGAATACAAGCTTGGCCTGGAAATTGTCGGAATCGGAATGTTCGGCTTGGGCCTTTCAACCGAATACACAAAAAAAGTTTTCGCGCACGCTGTCGGCATTATGCTTAACTTTAGGGCGATTGAATTTGACATTTCGGCCGCGGTTTGCAGCCCGACCTTTGTCCAGTCCTTCAAGGGCGAAGGCGTGGCCGCCGCCCTTGGCGTAAAGCTGGGCTGGTAGCCGTGCCGAGCGCGGCAGCGCGAGTGCGATACCTTGAGAGGCCTCATTCCCGCAAGGGAATGAGCGCGGCCGCTCGTTGACTTTGAGCCTTCTTTTCAGTATAATTAATAAAATTTAGATTCGCTGAACGCCAAACGGCGCTCAAGGAAGAGCTATGAACAAAATTATCGAGAAGAGACAGCTTTCTGAAGTCGTTTACTACATGAAATTTGAGGCGCCGGACATTGCCAAAAACCGCAAGGCCGGCCAGTTCCTTATCGTTCAAGTTGACCAAGACTTGACCGAGCGCATTCCGCTTACAATCGCAGACGCCAACGCCGAGGAGGGCTGGGTAGCCATCGCCTTCCAGCCGGTTGGCGCGTCCACATACAAGCTTTCGCAGTTGAAAGAGGGCGACTACCTTGGAGGCGTTCTTGGTCCCTTGGGAACTCCCAGTGAAATCAAGAAGTACGACGGACCGGTCGTTTGCGTTGGCGGCGGCTTTGGAACCGCTCCCCTTTATCCAATCGTTCAGGCTTTGAAGGAAGCGGGCAACAAGGTAATTTTGATCGAAGGCGCGCGCACAAAGGATTTGTTGATTTTTGTCGACGAGATGAAGGCCGTTTGCGACGAAGTGATTATCACGACCGACGACGGAAGCGCGGGCGAAAAGGGCGTCACGACAATTCCGCTTGAGCGCCTTTGCCAGAGCGACGTTCCGCCTGCCTTGATGATAGCGATTGGACCTCCGATAATGATGAAGTTTGCCTGCATGACGGCAAAAAAATACAACGTTCCGGCCGTCGTTTCGCTGAACACGATTATGATTGACGGAACCGGAATGTGCGGCGGCTGCCGCGTAAGCGTCGGCGGCGAGACAAAGTTTGTCTGCGTTGACGGCCCCGACTTTGACGGCCACCAGGTTGACTGGGACAACATGATGATGAGAATGAAGTCGTTCAAGCCGCAGGAAACGGAAGCGTTCCACAAGTGCAAAATAGGACTCAACTAAAAGCGTCGCGCAAAGATAGGAGAATTTTCAAATGGCAGAACATATTTCAAAAGAGGCTTTGGCGCAGGCCGGCCTTGACGAATGGAACAAAATAAAGGACAAGTTGGACTCGCTCGGAAACAAAGACCGCATGGCGATTCCCTTGCAGATAATGCCGACGGGCGAGCCCAAGGTTCGCGCCCGCCAGATGAGCGAAGTCGCGTTGGGCTACACAAAAGAGCAGGCGATGGTCGAAGCCAACCGCTGCCTTCAGTGCAAGAACCAGCCTTGCGTAAAGGGCTGCCCGGTCAACGTTCAGATTCCGCGCTTTGTGGCCAGCGTGGCCAAGGGAGACTTTAAGGCCGCCGTTGACGCCATCAAAGAAACAAACTTGCTTCCGGCGATTTGCGGCCGCGTTTGCCCGCAGGAAAAGCAGTGCCAGGGCGAATGCACGGTAGGAAAAGTTTACAAGTCAGCCGAAAAGGCCGTAAGCATCGGCCGCTTGGAGCGCTTTGTCGCCGACTGGGAAAGAAACAACAATATGGTTTCTGTTCCGCAAGTCGCGGCCGAGACAGGAAAGAAAGTCGCGGTAATCGGTTCCGGTCCCGCGGGCCTTACAGTCGCCGCCGACTGCCGAAGGGCCGGCCACGACGTTACCGTTTTTGAAGCCTTCCACAAGGCTGGCGGCGTCATGGTTTACGGAATCCCTGAGTTCCGCCTTCCCAAAGACATCGTAGCCAAAGAAGTCGAAAACCTTAAGAAGATGGGCGTAAAATTCGAGATGAACTTTTTGGTCGGACGCACTTCTTCGATTCAGCAGATATTGACCGAAAAAGGCTTTGACGCCGCCTTTGTAGGAACCGGAGCCGGACTTCCAAAGTTCTTCAACATTCCCGGAGAAAACTACATCGGAGTCTTTAGCGCCAACGAATATCTTACCCGCGCCAATCTTATGAAGGCCTACGAAAAAGGAAAGGCCGACACGCCTTACTACGAAGCCAAGACGGTCGTTGTTTGCGGCGGCGGAAACGTCGCGATGGACGCGGCCCGCATGGCCTTGAGATTGGGAGCCGAAAAAGTTTACGTGGTTTACCGCCGCACCCGCGCCGAGATGCCCGCCCGCGCCGAAGAAGTCGAGCACGCCGAGGAAGAAGGCGTCGAGTTCCGCTTCTTGGAAAACCCGATTGAGATTTTGGGCAGCGCGGAAGACGGCCGCGTTACAGGCCTTAAGGCTTTGAGCTACGAGCTTGGCGAGCCCGACGAATCAGGCCGCCGCTCTCCGGTAGCCATCAAGGGAAGCGAGCACGACATTCCTTGCGACGCGGTGATCGTGGCGCTTGGAAACAACTCCAACCCGCTCATCGCAAAGACCACGCCGGAAATCAACGTTGACAAGCGCGGCCACATTTTGGTTGACGAAAAGCAGGCGACAAGCATGACAAAAGTTTGGGCCGGAGGCGACATCGTTTTGGGCGCCGCGACTGTAATCCTTGCCATGGGCGAGGGCCGCAAAGCCGCCGCCAGCATCAACGAATATTTGGCTAAGTAACTATGCTTTGGTACTTGGGCCGATACTTGCAGGACGCGTTTAACTTTGGTCCGGCGCGCCTCTTGCAGTCATACGCGGTTTTAATCAGCGTTTCGCTTTACTTGGGATTTTTTTGCGCGCTAAAGCTCTTGCCTAAATTCTACAACTTGCTGCCGCACGACAGGGGCCGCGAGTTCGCGCTTGCGTCGACCAGCGAGGCGGCCAAGGGAAAGCCTACCGGCGCCGGCGTTGTCTTCATAAGCTTTTTTGTTTTGGTTTGCCTTTTGTGCGTTCCGATGACAGGCCTGGAATTGGCCGCCGTCGCGTTCACTTGGCTTACGATGCTTAGCGGCTTTTTGGACGACCGAAGCGTCACCTCGTGGGGCGAATATTTAAAGGGAGCGCTTGACTTGATTTTGAGCGCGGCCTTTACCGCCATCATGTATTATTTTCTTTCTAAGTTTTCGGAAGACGGCGCGGTGCGCTTTTGGTTCCCCTTTGTGACAAATCCAGTCGCGATTCCCTTTTGGCTTTACATGATTGTCGGAACGGTTTTGCTTTGGACTTCGATCAACACGACCAACTGCACCGACGGCGTTGACGGCCTTTCTTCGACGCTGATTCTTGTGGCGCTGATGGCGCTTGGAATTATTTTCTACGTCGTTCTTGGCCACGTTGACATTGCAAAGTATTTGCTGGTTCCGCACTTAAAGACGGGAGCGGCCTGGGGCATCATGACTTTCGCGATGGCCGGAACGCTGATGGGCTACTTGTGGCACAACGCCTTTCCCAGCTCCGTTTTGATGGGAGACGCCGGAAGCCGCGCGCTGGGCTTTTTTATCGGAGCCTGCGTTTTGGTTACGGGGAATCCCTTTATCCTTATCGCGACAAGCCTTGTGATTTTGCTGAACGGCGGAACGGGCCTCATAAAAGTTGCGCTCTTGCGCTTCTTTAAGATTAAGATTTTTTCGAACGTGCGCTTTCCCTTGCACGACCATGTGCGAAAAAATCTTGGCTGGTCTCCAACCCAGGTCTTGCTGAAATTTTTAATCATCCAGCTTTTGGTCACAATCTTTACGCTGGGAATCTTCTTTAAGATTAGATAGTTTGTAAGCCTAAGACTGCGGCGACAAAAACGGCTAGAAAGCCTAAAAGTGTCGCCGCCGTTGTCATTCAATTCCAAACATAAGCGCGAGCGTCTTTGCGTCTCGCGTCATGTTGCTTATCACGCAGTATTCGTTGGGCATGTGCGCCGTCTCGTCCAGGCTGCTCCACACGACGCAATCGTAGCCAAGGTTTCTAAGCTCCGCGGCCACCGTTCCTCCGCCGATTCCGATTGTCTTTGCTTCAATTCCGTGCGCCTCTTTTATGGCGGAACTGAGCGCTTTTACAACCGGAGCGTTTTTGTCCGTGGCCTTTGACTGCGCGTTTTGCAAAAGCTCGATCGAAACTTTGGCGCCCGAAACTTCTTCCTCTTTCGCGACAATCTTTTTTATCTCTTCCAAAATTTCTTCATTTTTATAGCGCGGAAGAACGCGGCAATCAAAGCAAAAAACGTCGCTCCCCGGAATTATGTTCACGCCCGCAACGTTCGCGTCGCGCTTAGTCGGCTCAAAGGTGCAAGTGGCAGGCTCAAACAAATCGTCCCTTGCGTCAAACTTTTTATGCAGGCCCTCGTAAAGCGCGACGCTCAAACGGTTGGCGGCAAGGCAGGCGTTTAGGCCTTCGTCGGGCCTGGAGCCGTGGCACTGCTTTCCGCTTACGGTGAACTGAACCCACAAGACGTTTTTTTCGGCGACTTCGATTGTTTGGCCCAAAGGATCGCCGCCGTCGGGGATTACAAAAAAGTCGTTCTTGTTAAAAAGCTCCGGGTGCTTTTTTAAGAGCCAAATCATTCCGTACTTGCTTCCGACTTCCTCGTCGGCCGCGAACAAAAGTTTTATCGTCCGTTCCGGCTGGACCTTGTTGGCCACAAAGGCCCAGGCGGCGGCGAAGGCCGAGCACAAGCCTTGCTGGTTGTCCTCAACGCCGCGGCCAAAAAGCTTTCCGTCCTTTTGGACAACGGTCCACGGATCGGTCTTCCAGTCCGCCAGGTTCCCGACCGGAACCACGTCCATGTGCGCGATGACCCAAATCGCGCCGGAACTTTGATTGTTCGCAAGACTAGAACTGGCGGCGCCGGAAGCCCCAGAACTGTCGCAAGCCAAAGAAGCGGCGGAATCGTTCGCAAGCCCAAGACTGCTGGCGGCGACGGGCTGCTTCTTTCCTGGAATCGTCGCGATTAAATTGGGCCGCCTTCCGTGCAAGGCGCGGCTGTCGGGCGCGTCAAAGCGCTCCAAGTTTGTTATTCCGTGGGCGCGCAAAAATTCTTCCAATGCCGCGCACTTTTCCCATTCGCCGTCGCCGCCGTTTTCCGGGGCCAGCGCTTTATGCGATGTCAAAAGCTTTTGGAGCGCGACGCATTCGTCCGCGCTGTTTTCTATGAATTGAAGAAGGTCTGATTTGTTCATAGGGCTATACTAGCGCTAAAGGCGGATTTTTGCTATAGGAGGCTGGCAGTCGCTTACAAAAACATCGCCATAAAATGCGGAAGGGAGATTTTCTTTTCGTTGATTCCAATGTTGCCGTCGATAAGTTTTATGGCGTATTCGGATTCAAAGCGTTCCATAAAATTGTTGAGGGACGGCGTTGACGTGTTTCCAGCCTTCACTTCCACTGGAATCACGCCGCCGTCTTTTTCTATTATGAATTCAATTTCCATTTGGGAATTTTCGGTTTTATAATAGTGAAGGGAATGTCCGTTCTTTATTAGAATTTCGGAGACCAGGTTTTCGTAAATTCCGCCTTTGGCGTTGCCCAAAATTTTGTTTGTCATTACCGCAAGCTTTGTTTCCGCGCCGTATCTTGCCATCAAAAGCCCGGTGTCGTTGTAGTAAATTTTAAACTCGTTTTCTTTTTCGTTGGCTTTTAAGGGCAGCCGCGGCTCGTAAACGTTTCGGCAAACATTCACCATGTTTGAATCTTCAAGCCACATTACGCTGTCGGAATATTTGCGGGCGGTTGATTTTTTTTCCACTTCGGAATATTTGAATTTTTTGTTTTCTTTTGCAAGCTGTCGCGGAACGCTGTCGTAGCACTTTCGGACTTTTACTTTTTTCACGCCAGTCGCGTGGTTCGCGATGTCGTCGTCATAAGACGAAAGTATTTTTTCCTGAATTTTCTGGACTCGTCCAAAATCTTTTCGCGCCGCAAAGTCTGCGACAACTTCCGGCATTCCGCCTACTATGATATATTCCTTTAAAATGTTCCTAAACTTTTCATTTATGTCGTCGGGAATTTTTTCTTGCTTGTCGTAAAAGGATTTTAAATATTCAATGTCGCTGTCTTTGTATCCGTAAGCCCAAAGAAATTCTTTAAAGTCAAGAGAATGCATGACAAGCTGCCGCTCATATCCAACAGGAATTGACTCAACTTCCTCAACTTCGGTGTCCGCGTCCTGCCCGTAATGAAGACCCAAAAGCGAGCCGGAAGCGATTACGTCATAGCGATTGTCTTCCGCCAAAAATTTTAGCGAGGTTCGGGCTTTTGCGCATTTTTGTATTTCGTCAAGAAAAATGAGCGAGTTTCCTTTTAATAAGTTTTCTTTTGGAAAATGAATGGAAATCCTTTTGTAGATTTCTTCCGCGGAAAGTTCGCCTTCAAAAATCGATTTGAGGCTTGGTTTTTGCATAAAATTGATTTCTATGAAAGTTTTGTACTCTTTTTTGCCAAACTCGCGAACGATATAAGTTTTTCCAATCTGGCGAGCGCCTTTTATTAAGAGACACTCTTTGCTTTTTGTCCGCTTCCACTTTAGAAGGTCGTCATATGCTTTTCTTCGCAGCATGTATATATATTACAAGGAATTGCGGATTTTTTCAAGCCAAAATGCATATTTTTGGACTATCAAATGCGTTAAAAATGCATATTTTTGGACTATTGAATGGCGAAAAAATGCATATTTTTGGACTATTAAATGCACTGAAAATGCATATTTTTGGACAATTCAGCGCCTTCACATCAAGTCACAAACTTCTTTTATGGCGGAATTGACTCGGCTGGTTAGAGCGTCTTTTAAAGTTGTTGAATAAGTTTTTAGGAAAGATGATTTTATTGCGCTTGGGGAGCCTTTTTCGCTGAACAAGGCTGACGCGGGGACGTTGAGCGCGCTGGCTATTTTGTCGATTGTTTCGGCGGAAGGAAATCGTTCCCTTGCTTCCATGTCGCCTATGTAAGAGGCGCTCATTCCTATTGTTTCCGCAAGTTTTTCTTGCGTCAATCCGGCCTGCTTTCTATAGTATTTCATATTCTGAATGAAGGTGTGTCTAATGCCCATGCTTATATTTTGAAACTAAATTCCATTTATTGTTATTCACTAAAACACAGAAAAATAGCAAGACTTGACTGAAAATGAGTATAGGAATATAATTTAATGAGTTCTAAGATGATTTTTTGCGGAATTTTCGCAAAAAATGTGTATAAGGAGTGGTTTGTGAAAAAAGTTTTTTCTTTATTGGTTTTGTGTTTGATCGTTGCGGGAAAAGTCTTTGCGGTGGAACCGCTTGACTGCCAAAAAGAAACGCCAAAAAAGACATCGGGCAATGTCGTTTTTTCTTTGCAAAACGCAGACAAAATAAAGTTTGTCTATCTTCTTGAGGGAGATTTAAAAAAGCTGTTGAACGCGGATTTTGCGATAAAGCCAAAAAAATACAATAAAGAGAATGGCATTTTGACGATTTCTTCCGCGAGCGAAAAAATAGTCAGCAAAAAAACTTTTGACAAGCCGGCAATCCAAGCGACAGTAGAAATCGAAGAAAATGGAATTTATACAATTTGCGCCGAGAGTCCCAAAGGAGATCTTTTTGTCAGGGTTGTGGATGTTGGCGACATTGACAGGACTCCTCCTTCTGAGATTGAAAATTTTGAGTATTGCCTTTTGAACGACGGCAGCGCCATTTTTTCTTGGGGCAATCCAAAAGACAGTGATTATACCGAAGCTGTGTTAAGAATTGATTCAAAAGAGTTTAGGGTAAAGAAGGACGCAACTTTGGTTGTGGTAAATGATGTAAGCGCCGACTCAAAAATTGAAATTTATGCCGCTGATGATGTAGGCAATTTGTCAAAAGCCGCCGAATCCTCAAATCGGCTCGTTGTTGTTGAGACGGTGGAGTGCGGACATAAAGCTGATTATGAAAACTATAGCGAGCCTGAAAGCGTTGGCGTGGATGTTTTTGGTTATAACCTTGACAAATTGACGGTTGAGGATTTTGACTTGTCGTCAGAAACGCTAAAGTTCAAAAATGTCGAGCTTAAGCCGATAGACGCCAACAATTCCAAGCTGCAATTTGACATTCCGGACGAAGCGGGAAAATATGATTTTTTGGTAAAAGTCAATCCTGTCGCCAACAGCGACGCAAAAAACAAAAAGATGACAATAACATCCGCGGGAACAAAACCAATGATTTGTGATTGCAGCATTTCAAATGACACGATTAGTTCTGTCGATGACAAAAATGGCGTCGTTGCAATCAAGGGCTTTAACTTGGACAAATTGGATCAAAAAAGCCTTATGGTCTGTTGGCTTGAAGGAAAGGATGACATTGTCACCGGCAAAAAAGAATTGCTCGACAAGAATTCTTTGAAATTAAATTTTTCGTTTGGCGGAATTTCAAACTATCCCGCCTGGAACAAGGCGAACGCTCCTTGGCAAAAACAATCCGACAAGGCTTTTAGAGTTCTTGCGTTAAAGGAAAATGGAAATACAGTCAAAGAATTTGATGTGTATTCCAAAATAGAAGCTCCTCTCGCGCCGCTTGTCGCGGACGGAAAAAGGTTGCCTGATTGGATAGGACAGTGTAATTTTTACGGAAAGTCTTTGATAAAGCTTTTGAATAGCCCAGAACTAGGAGTGACCCATACATTAAAATTAGTTGGAAATGAATTGTTTGTTAATGCAAAAAGAGTTGTGGAAGGAGTTCCTATTGGCAGAATGGAATTGCGCATTGGTTTGGATAAAAGCGAGCAAAGTTCTGAGATTCATTATGTCAGTGTGAAGAACTTGCAAACTGGCGAAGAAGATTCTCGCGCCGCTAGAGATATTTATTCTTATGCCGAGGCGCTTGGTTTTTTGTCGCAGACTCTGCCAGTGTTTTATGATTGCAGCGGAACTAATTTTAGGCCATTCTAAAATAATTTGTTTTTGGAGAAGGGCATGAAAAAGATTTTTTTGATTCTTGTTGCAATGTTTGGATTGGCGTCTTTGTTCGCTGAGGACGAAACAGAACAAAAAAGATATATCGGAAAGAACGACGCTGTCTCGTTAGTATTGACAACTCCATCTTCTATTGTGGAATTTGAGGGCGATACGAAAAGTATATCTATGGATGGGGCGGACATTGGAAAATACATAGGAAGGGACGGCGCTGCCTCTATAACGTTGCTTCCTCCTCCGCCTCCTGAGATGGAAGAAGCCGCGACAGGCGAGAAAGATGGCTTGGATGAAATTCAAAAAATGGCCCAAAAAGTTTTAGCGCTCGCGCAAAAAAAAGCGGGGACTAATTTTAAGGAATATATGGGAAAGTATGAATCTGAGAAGGTAAGGGCCATGCTTCCTACAATAGAGTTGAAAAATGGATACGTCTTTACTTATATGCACGGAGATCCATGTTTGGATAAACACGATTTTCCCTGTTTTGGTTTTGCGGTTGGGCAGGGGGAACACTATCTTTATGACAAAAATATGATAAAAAATGTAAGATCGATTGGAAGGTCTTATGGTTGGAAAACAATAACGCATAAAGGAACTGCTACATGGTATCATGCTGAAGAAATAGAAAAAATCTTTCCGAATGAAGACGAAGTTAAAGAGTATCTTTCAGACTATGAAAAAGTCTCTGACGAATTTGCTGAAATTCTAAAATGCTTTAAATAGGGTTCTGCCGCTCGTGTTGATGTTGGTAAGGCTTAATCGTTGTTTCGAGCGTTTTCACCGCGTCCTGCGGACGCTATAGCGCTAAAACGCGGACGGTGCAAGATTATTTTTTGTTGAACCAATGCATAAGAAAATGCGCGAACTTTAAGTTTGCAATCATAAGGACAAAGGCTAAAGGAATGCAAGCTATGGTCACGGCGTTGAACGTAATGAGCTTCGCGCACTTGTAAATTATGGCAGCGCTTATGGGCAGGCAAAGCGCGCTTGTGGCGACGCAGGGAATGTATTTTCTTATGTAAAGCGCGTGGCCGATGTGAACCAAAAGATGCGCGGCGAGCGAAAGGAAAATTCCAAACCACAATCCGTAAAGAATGTCGTTCGGAAAATAATAGGCTAAAAGGCTCACTCCAAAAAACGGAATGAATTCTTCGTAGACCGCAAGCGCGAATCCCGCCGTGTTAAAGTCCCGGTAAGGGGCCGTGACTTTTGGAAAGCGTTCAAACAAGTCGGGGTTCTTTTTAAAGAAGCGGCCAAAGCCGATTATCTCTTCCATGTCGTGAAAAATAAAAATGATTGGCAATAGCAGAATGTAGTCTTTCATTGTTCCTTAAAGCAAATTTTTAAAAACTTTCGTGATCTTTGATTCTCCGTTCCTCTTCCATATAAACTGAACGTCGCTTCCGACTGCGGGCGCTTTTTCCAAGCCGTCGGTCTTTGCAGGAATCAAAAGCTCCCAGTAGCGGACATAAAAAACGCCGTCCTTGATTGACTCAACTACGCCCAAGTGCTGCTCAAAGATTTGCATAAAGCCTTCCTGGACCTTTACCTTGCGGTAGGAAGGAAATTCTTTGTTGATTTCTTGCAGGCGATTTTGGTCTTCCAGCTTTTTAAAGTCTGGGCTTTCGATGATTCTTCCTTTGATTTTTGAAAAGTCGTCATTTAAAGGAAGGCACATTATCGCGTCAAAGGAATTTCCTTCGCCGTCGGTGATGCCAAAGTCCGAAGCGCGCTTAAAGCCAAAGCGCGGATAATAGTTTGGCTCGCCGATTACAACAATGCCCGCGACGCCCGCTTTTTTCGCCGCCTCTATCGACTCTCGCATAAGAGCTCCGCCGATGTCGTTTCCTTCAAGCGTTGGCTCCACCGCAAGCGGGCCAAATGTCACGACCTCATGCCGCGCGCTTCCGTCGTCAATCCAAGCGCGCGTGTAGTAAACCGCTCCGACAATTTTGCCGTCAAACTCTGCCACGCGGCTCAATTGCGGAAGATAGTCGTTGGACTCGCGAATGATTCTGACAAGGAAATGCTCGCTGCAGCCCGGCCAATACTTGTTCCAAAAGCTTCGCATTGTCATAAGCTCCGCGCTTTTATAGTCTGCGGGCGTCTCTTGTCGAATGATTAGGTTTTTTAGCATGATGCAGTTCCGTTCAATTTATTTTATTATAGCGCAAATGGCGTTTTTTTGCTAGAATGTGTTCATGCCCAAAAGCAAAACTGACCAAGACATATTCGCCCGCCTCAACCCGGAACAGTTGGACGCGGTTCAAAGCACGGAAGGCCACATTCGCGTTTTGGCCGGAGCGGGGAGCGGAAAGACGCGCGCCTTGGTAAGCCGCTACGTTTACCTTGTCCGAGAGTTGGGAATCTCGCCCAAAAACATTTTGTGCGTAACCTTCACAAACCGCTCCGCCGAAGAAATGAAGGCCCGCGTCCGTTCGGAATTGGGCGACATGGATTTGGGCTACATTTGCACTTTCCACGCCTTTTGCACCTTGCTGCTTCACGAAGACATCAACAAAATAAATTTTCCAAAAGACTTTGTGATTTTGGACAAGGAAGACTGGCGCTCAATCTTGCTGCGCGTTTTTGCCGACATGGGCTTGACCTTAAAGGAAGCGACGATCCAGCAGAAAATCGACGAGGTGTTGGAAGCAAAAAAAATGCAGGCCGACAGTTACATCGACTATTTTTACAAGCTGAACAACGAAGAGCTTAAAGAAAAATTTTTGGCCAAGGGAATCGAGCGAAACCAAGAAATATTCTTGCGTTTTTTGTACGAGCAAAAAAAATGCTTTGGCGTTGACTTTAACGACTTGATAAATTTCGCCGTCTACATTTTGGAAAAGTTTCCCGACGTTGCCGAAAAATGGCAGGACAGAATTCAATACATAATGGTTGACGAGTTCCAAGATGTGAGCGCAAAGCAATATTCCATAGCGCAAATCTTAAGCCGCAAGCACAAAAACCTTTTTATCGTCGGAGACTCAGACCAAACGATTTACTCTTGGCGGGGAAGCCACGTCAAGTTGATTTTGGACTTTGAAAAAGTTTACAAGGACGCGCGGACGATTTTGCTTTTAAAGAACTACCGCTCAACTCCGCAAATACTCGCGGCGGCCAATTCCTTGATTGCCCATAACACTGTCCGCTATCCCAAGGAACTTTCGCCCACAAAAAAGGCCGGCCCCAAGCCTCTCTACTACCACGCTCCCAGCGAGGAGGACGAGGCCAAGTGGATTTGCAAAAAGGTTAAGGAACTATGCGGCCTTGCCAAAAAGTCAAGGCGTTCGCAAGCCCAAGAAGCGGCCGCCGCCGCGCCTCTTGGGCTTGCAAACGATAATGGCTTGAAAGACCAAAAATCCGCCTCCAACGCGCGCGGGGCTTCTTCCGATTTCGCGCCAAACAACCTGCGCGACATCGCGATCCTTTACCGCGCCCACTACCTTTCGCGCTCGCTTGAAGAAGCCTTCATCAAAAACGACATTCCTTACCGCATTCTTGCCGGAACGGAATTTTACGGCCGGCGCGAAATCAAGGACATGATTTCTTATTTGCGGATGTTGACCGTCGCCGACGACGTTTCCTTTTACCGCACGGTGAACCTTCCAAGCCGCAAAATCGGAAAGAACAAAATCGCCGCCATAAAAGAGCGCGCCGACAAATTCGACTGTTCCGCCTACACCGCGCTAAAGGGCCTCTTGGCGCAAGACGACCCAATCTTAAAAGGAACAAAGGCGCAGGCCTACGTTGACGCGATAGAAGAAAGCCGCGCGCTTTTAAACGACAAAAACTCTTTTGTCTACACGGTCGGCTCGGGCACAAGCAAGCTGGGGAGCGTCTTGCAGTCGATTTTGGACAAGAGCGGTTACGAAGCTTTTTTGCGCCTGGAGGCCGACCAAGACCGCTTGGACAACGCCGCAGAATTCAAGCGCGCGGTGAACCAGGCCGGCTTTGACGATGACGCTACCTTGGAAGACTTTTTGCAGCGCGCGGCGCTCTTCACCGACCTTGACCGCGAGGACAAGCGCGACGCCGTCAAAATGCTCACGATTCACGCGGCAAAGGGAATGGAGTTTAATAACGTTTTCCTGTGCGGCATGAACGAAGGAATCTTCCCCAGCCGCAAGGTTCAAACGCCCGAGGACATGGAGGAGGAGCGACGGATTGCCTACGTCGCGATGACGCGCGCCAAGGACAGGCTTTATATTACGGACGCGGAAGGAAAAGCCAACGACGGAATCTTTAAATACCCCAGCCGCTTTGTCTTTGAAGCCGCGGGCGAGGGCATGAAAAATTTTGACATTGAAAAGCCGCTTGACAAGGGCCTTGTGGAACAGTCGCAAAAAATAATCAAGTACGACGAAAGCCGCCTAAAGGCCGCGGCCACGCAATTAAAAAAAGGAGACCGCGTCCGCCACAAAGTTTTTGGCGCGGGAACAATCGTTCTTGTAAACGACAAGGCTTTTTGCTACACGATAAAGTTTGACGATTTGGCCACCGAGCGAAGCGTTCAGTTTTCGGCGCCGCTGGAATTGATTGCAGAGAAGTAGCGTCCAATAGACGCGGTGATGCCTCTACCAGACTTCCACCGCGCAAGCCAGCGCTCCGGCTTCTCCGTCCGTTCCCGCCGCGTAAATGGCCACGACGCTTTTTCCGTCGACGGCGGCGTATTTTGCAACCGCATTGTCGCCTTCCTTTAGCGCGGTCTTGTAGCTTATGCGCGCGTTCTTAAAGGCGGCCGCCGCTTTTGCAGGAAGCGCCTCAAGCGCGAAGTCGTAGTAGTTAAGGTTGTGGACATGGTTGTTAAAGTCAAAGTCAGAGCGACGGAGCTGGATTTTTGTTTCGGCCTCAAAGGCTTCCGGCAATGAAATCTTGGCAAGCTTTTCTCCGCCAAAAACTTTTTTTCCTGGCTCCGGGCCGTAGCGGTCAAGCAAGTCCGCCTCCACCTTTATCGGCCGGCCCGCCCTTATGTCAAAGCGGACCCACTTGCTGGTTCCCTCCACGGCAAGGTTTCCGTCGGCGTACAAGTAGTAGTTGCGCGATGTTCCAAACGGCGAGACCAAGCCTTCGCTCCAAGTCTCAACCTTGATTTTTTGTCCGTAGCGCGGGAATTCTTTTACGCAAACTTTCCAGTCGGTCAAAACCCAGGCCACGCCAAGTGTCTCGCTCACCTTTATGGCGGAGTCTCCGGCCGCGTCCGAGTGTCGGCTTCCGGCGTTTTCAAAATACTTTAAAATCGCGGCCATCGTAAGGCGCTCGCTTTTGTCAAAGTCTTCAAGCAGGGGAGAGAAGTCCGTTGAAAAAATCATGGGGCAGTTCCTTTATAAAAATTATTCTTTTATGATCGTTTGGTAAAGCCTGTCCAAGTCGGCGCGGCTAAAGTAGTCGATTACAAGCTGGCCTTTTTCCAAGCCGCCGTTAAGCGAAACTTTTGTTCCAAGCGTTTCCATAAATTTTTGCTCGATGCTGATTATGTCGGGGTCCCGGACGCGCGCTCCGTCTTTTTTGGCGGAGCTTTTTGACGCGCGGCCTCCGTCGTTAAGGGATGCGGCTTGGGCTTCGGCCTGACGGACCGACAAGTTGCTTGCGATTATCTTTCCGAACAAGACGCGCTGGTCGGCGGGGTTTTCCACGCTAAGAAGCGCTCGCGCGTGGCCGCTTGTGATTTGTCCGACAATCAAGGAGTTTTGCATGTCTTCGGGCAATTTTAAAAGGCGCAGCGCGTTGGCCACGGTCGGGCGGCCTTTGCCGACTTTTTTTGCCACCTCGTCTTGGTTGAGGCCGCCGATTTTCATAAGATTGTAGTAGGCCTGCGCCTCTTCTATTGGGTTTAGGTCGGCGCGCTGGATGTTTTCGATAAGCGCGACTTCCAATTTTTTTTCGTCGTTGAATTTTCTAAGCTGCACCGGAACTTTTTTCAGGCCAGCCAATTTCGCCGCGCGCGTTCTTCGTTCGCCGGCGATGATGTAAAATGTTCCGTCGCCCGCGTCTTCGATTACGATGGGCTGAACGATTCCGTGCTCTGCGATTGAGTCGGAAAGTTCCTTTAACTGTTCCTCGTTAAAAATTTGGCGGGGCTGGTGCGGGTTGGCTTTGAGCAAGTCTGGAGAAATCCAAAGAGTTCCGTTGTCGTCGGTTTCTATTGAAGAAGGAAGGTTGGAATTTTTGGAGGAGATTTTTTTTGCCGGGCTTTTTTGCTCGTCTTGTATTTCCTCTACAGGAGGCTCGTATTCGATTTGAACTTGCTGTTCGGCCTCGCCCATCAAGGCGCCGATTCCGCGTCCCAATCCGGTTTTTCTTTTAGCCACGATGGATTACCTCCTCCGCCAATTTTTGATAGCTCTTGGCTCCAACGCAGTCTGGGTCGTACTTGCAAACCGGAAGTCCGTGAGACGGAGCTTCGCTAAGTCGGACGTTGCGGGGGATGATTGTGTTGAAAACCACGTCCTTAAAATATGACTTTACTTGAACGACAACGTCTTGCGCCAATCTTGTGCGCGAGTCGTACATCGTGAAGAAAATTCCGCCGATGGTCAAATTGGGATTGATGGATTTTTGGACTTTTTTTACGGTTTGCAGCAAAAGCGTGATTCCTTCCAGGGCAAAATATTCGCACTGCATCGGAACTAAAACCGCGTCTGCCGCGACCAAACCGTTCAGCGTAAGAATGCCAAGCGAGGGCGGGCAGTCGATTAGAATGTAGTCGTACTTGTCCTGAAGGGGCTCCAAAGCGTCCTTTAAAAAGTATTCGCGGCGGTCTTGGTCAACCAATTCGATGGCCGCTCCCGAAAGGTCAAGGCTGGCGCTAATCGCGTCCAAGGTCGGTATGCAAGTTTTTTTTACCGCGTCCTTGGCCTCGCATTCGCCGCTCAAAAGTTCGTAAATTGTAGGCTTGTCTTTTGAAACGCCCACGCCGCTGGACATGTTTCCCTGCGAGTCAAAGTCAACAAGAAGAACGCGCTTTTTTGCCAACGCGATGTAGGCGCCGATATTGATTGCGGAAGTCGTCTTTCCAACTCCGCCTTTTTGATTTACAAAAACAAAAGTTTTAGCCATAAGGTTTATTATAGCATTTTTGGCCTTTGTTGACAATATGCCCCGCGTGGGTTATATTCGTTGTATGATTCTTTCGGCCACGCTTTCTAAGCCCACGTCTCAGGTGGAAGCCATTCTCGGAAAAAAATACGAGCGGGTCAAAATTCGCTTTAAGGGCGGGCCTGTTTCGCCGTATTTCGCCGAATTTTTTACCCGAACGCAAAGCTTCCATAAAAATTTTTCGCAGGCGGAACTGGACGAATTTTTACAAAAGAACATCGGCCGCTCATTTAAAAACTGCGTTGAACGGACAGAAGAAAAGGAAATAACTTTTTTGGCCAACAAGCGCGGCGAAGTAAAACGGCTTGAAAAAGCGCTCGCAAAAACTGGCGGCAAGCCCAAAAGCGCGCAAACAGATTTCAAGCCCAAAAACGCCGCCGCCTTTGGCGAAAAAGCCGCGCTTTTCGGCGCCGCCGCAAGTGCCTTTAACGCCCACAAGGGCGCGTTGAACCGTTCCAAAAACTACATCATACAAGAAGGGACGGTGGTTCCCTTTTTGCAGGCGCTTGGCGTTATGACCGACGCTGGAAAAGTCGTCGCCGCAAAGTACGACAAGTTCCGGCAAGTCAACCGCTTTTTGGAGCTTTTGGACGACGTTTTGCCCGCCGTCCAGCAAGCGCGTTCGCAAGCCCAAAAATGCGCGAAAGACCAAAGCGACGGCGCGTTTGGCGCTGACAACAACTTGTCGCAATCCCAAGAAGGCGGGCGGCCAATGGAGCCCCTGCAAATCCTTGACTTTGGCTCCGGCAAGTCTTACTTGACCTTTGCCGTACAATACTTTTTGGAAAGCGTAAAAAAGATTCCCTGCCAAATAACCGGCGTGGACTTAAAGGAAGACGTGATAAAATCCTGCTCCGACTTGGCCGCCCGCCTTGCCGTCAAAAACATGAATTTTGTTTGCGGCGACATCGCCAAATACAGCGGAAAAAATCCCGACATAGTGATCACGCTCCACGCCTGCGACGTTGCCACCGACTACGCGCTTGCCTTTGCGGTGGAACGCGGCGCCAAGGCTATTTTGTCGGTTCCCTGCTGCCAAAAGGAAGTCAACGCGCAGCTTGGTAAGTCGTCCAACGCGCTTTTCGCGCCGCTTTTAAGGCATGGAATTTTCCGCGAGCGATTTTCCGCGCTGATGACTGACGCGGTCCGCGCCCAGCTTTTGGAAGCGCGCGGCTACAAGGTTCAAGTTTTGGAATTCATCGACATGGAAGGAACGCCAAAGAATCTTATGATTAGGGCGCTGTTGAAGGGCGGCGCGCGTCTTGGTCAGGAAGCGATTTCTGGCGCCGCGCCTTCTGGTAAAGAACCCGCTTTGGGTGGCGCCGCCGCAGCGCAGTCTTTGGCTTTTGAACAATCCGCGCGCGATTTGCTCAAGGCTTTTGGCGCAAGGCAAAAGCTCGCGGATTTGTTGGGCGGCGGCCTTTAAGGTCTTGCAACTTAGTGCTCGTCGTCGGGGTCGTATTCCTTAGCGCTTTCGGACTCAATCGCCTCGCGGGTTGTCCTTGACTTTGCGCGGCCTTTTGCGGCGGACTTTTTTGAACTAGACGCGGACGCGGCTTTTGATTTTCGCTCGGCGGCGCTTTTTGTCTTTGCCAAAGTTCCCGCGATAAACTGCGACTCGCTGTCGTAAACTTTTACGTCCAGCTTGTTGTAAGGAATGTCGATTCCGGCCTCGTCAAAGACGCGCTTTATGGCGACAAAGGTTTGGTTTTTGGCGCTTAAAAAATCGTCTTTTTTAAACCAAACGGCGAGCGTCATGTTTATTCCGCTGTCGCCAAAGCCGTCAAACCAAACAAGCGGCGCGGGGTCCTGCAAGTCGCACTTGCAATATTTGGGCGCCTTTGCCAAAGTGTCCAAGGCAGTCTGCATGTCGGTTTCGTATGAGACCGAAACTTTTACGTCCAAGCGGCGCTTTGTAAAGTAGCTTGTGTTCCGCAAAGTTGAATTGATGATTGTGGAATTTGGAATGCGAATCATTTGATTGTCCAATGTGTGAACCTTGACGCTGAGCAAGTCGATTGTGTCAACAATGCCTGTTTCTCCCGCCACGTTGATAAGGTCGCCAATTTTAAGCGCCTTTTCCGCCACCATGAAAATTCCTGAAATTATGTTGCTGACGGAAGTTTGCGCCGCAAAGGCGATTGCGATTCCGGCCACTCCAGCCGCTCCCCAGATTGCGCTGAGCTTTATTCCGAACAAACTTAATATGAACATTATCAAGGCTACATAGAAGCAGTATTTTAAGAATTTTAGAATAAGTATTGAGCGCTGCGGCGAAAGTTTTTTTTCGGGAACGCGCTTGACGGCGCGGACGATGAGCTTGTAAATGATTGTCATTGCCAAAAGAATCAGCAATATGCCAATCAACTTAAAAAAGTTGTCCCATGTCACAAATGATTTTGCCCAAGCCAAGAATGAAGCCAAGGCTTCGTTGAAGGCGCTTACGGCGTGTCCGCCGGCTTCAGTGATGTCGTCCATTGTTTTCTCCTAATAGATTTATTCTGCCGCTAAGTTTAGCGCAATTCAATTCTTTTTGCAAAGGTCTTTGATTATGCATTCCCCGCATTTTGGGGAACGGGCTGTACAAACATAGCGGCCGTGCAAAATCAGCCAATGGTGGGCGTGTTCCATATATTTTTTCGGAATCCGTTCCACAAGGCTTTTTTCCACTTCAAGGGGCGTGGTCCCTTCCGCCAAGCCAATCTTTGGACAAATGCGCAAAAGGTGGGTGTCCACCGGCATGGTGGGCTTTTTAAAAATCACGTTGAGGACAACGTTGGCGGTTTTGCGGCCAACGCCTGGAAGGGATTCCAATTCCTCCCGGGTGTCAGGAACCTGGCCGCCAAAATCGTCAAGCAGCTTTTGGCTTAGGGCTATGACATGAGCCGCCTTTGTTCGGTAAAGGCCGATGGACTTTATGTAGTCCATAAGTTTTTCTTGTCCCAGCGCGAGCATTTTTTTTGGCGTGTCGGCGATTTTGTAAAGAGGCTCGGTGGCCTTGTTGACGCTTTTGTCCGTGGCCTGCGCGGAAAGGACAACGCTGACCAAAAGAGTGTAGGCGTTCTTCCATTTTAATTCAGACTGAGGATTGGGATTGGCTTTTTTAAAGCGCTCGAATGCTTTGCGGATTTCCGCTTGCGACAAAAGTTCCATTAAGAATACTCTAGCGCGCTTTGCGCGCTTTTGCTACTGGTGATAGCGCAAAAAAAAGCGGGGCGAACAGCCCCGCGCTTTTAGACTTGAATAATTTTTACTCCAAGTCGGTAAGGGTGACGCAAATGTCGTCGTTTTTGTTTTGGAAGGCAAAGCCGTAATCTTTTTTTCCGTTGACCGCGAATCCAAAATAATAGAATTCGTTAATGTCGTATTGCTCCATTTCCAAAACGCCCTTGCTTTTTCCTTTGACGACATTCACATAAGAAACTATTGATCCAAGGGGAATCCACTTCAATTCCTTTTTGTGGTAGCCGAAGACTTTCATTGAAATAGCCTGCGCGCTCGTTCTGTTTATGACTGAAATGTTTTCGTCGGAGTCGTCGGGAATCTCCGATTCGGCCAAAACATAAGAGTGCGGCTCGTTGAGGACGGGCTTTGGCGTCATGTCAAGGCCGTCTTCAGGGCGGCGGACTTCAAGCAAAAGCGGCGCGTTGGCCACCTTGCCTCGACTTTTTGTGGGGTTGAACAAGTAATTGTTGCCAGCCTCTTTTTCTGACGGAACAATTGCGAAGTATCTCATTTTTCCAAGGGAAGGATATTTGTTTCCCACATCTGTTCTGTCGGCAAAGGCGCGAAGGTTGGCCTTTCCCAAACTGTCCCATTGTTTTGTGGCCGCCGAGTGGACAAAAACTTCAAAGGTGATGTTTCTGTATTCCGTGTAGTTTATGACCCTGATTTTTGAAATGCCTTTTCCCTTTAAGTCCGTGGCGTCAAAGACAAAGGCGTTTTTGCTCGGCCCGTCAGGCATTTCGTAATTTGTGTCGATTTTAACGACGGCCTTTTGGGCGGCCGCGCTAAAAAGAATTCCAAAGGAAAGAATGAATGTTGAAATGATTTTTTTCATAGAACGCTCCTTATTAGGGAACATTTTACAAAAAACGCCGCCGTCATAAAAGGGAGAAAAACTCCTAATTTTCCGCGCAAGCGCGGCCTGCGTTTTTTTCAACCAAACGCGGCTTCAAGTTCGGCGCGGCTTTTGACGCAAAGCTTGTCGTAAATGTAGCTTACGTAATTTTCCACTGTGTGTTGGCTTACAAAAAGTTCGGCGGCAATTTCTTCGTTGCTTTTTTGCTGCAAGAGTTTTTCCAAAATGCGCTTTTCCTGCCGCGTCAAAAGCGGGGAGACTTTTTCTATCTTTTCCAAGGAGCCGCGCGCCTTTCCCTCAAAATATTCCTTGCCCGAAAGAACCGTTTCAAGGCAGCGGACCAATTCCTCTTCGCTGGCCACCTTGCTGATGTAGCCCTTTACGCCGGCGGACGCGGCTTGCATTATGTAACCGGCTGTGTCATACATTGAATACATTACGCATTTTACGCTTGGAAAATCGCGCGCGATTTGAGAGGCCAGCGCGATTCCGCTTTCGTTTAAAAGCTGGACGTCAACGATTACGATTTGCGGAAGCTCATTGCGGCCGCCGGCGTCTTTTAGGGCTTTTAGGCACTCTTGGCTTTCGGAAAAGGTTTTTGGAACGCGCCAGTCGGTGTTCTCTTCCAAATAATCCTTCACGCCCTTTTGCATCATTTTGTGGTCGTCCACAATGTAAAGCGTCTTCATTTTTTAAATCTCCACGCTGAGCTTGATTTGCATTCCGTCGTCTGGGGCGGAACGGAAGCTTATCGCCGCGCCGATTGTCTTGGCGCGTTCCTGCATTTGCCTAAGGCCAAAATGCGTCCGCCAGTTGGCGCCGGACCTGGCCTTGTCCAAGTCGCAGCCGCGGCCGTTGTCTATTATAAAAAGCGTAAGAACTTTTTTGTCCTGCTGGCTTTCCGTCCGCGCCAAAATTTGCGCCTCGGTCGCGTAGGAATGTTTTTCGATGTTGGCGAACGCCTCTTGGACGATTCTTACAAGGCATTGGCACTTTTCCTTTTCCACAAGAATTTCTTCAAGGCCTTGCGCCGCGTTAAGCGAGCATTTGATTTTTGACTTGGCCTCAAACTGCTCGCCCAGGGATTTTAGAATCGAAAGCAAATTTATTTTTCCGGGATTGGGCGACGGAAGCGAAAATTCCGCAGGCTCCAGGCCGTAGCAAATGTTCCGCATCTTTACTATGCAGTCCGTGATTTTTTCGGACAAGTCCTTTTGCTTTTGCTCTTGCCCTTCTTGGACTTTTAGCATTTCCGCCTCAATGCGAATCGCTCGGATGTCCTGCACGATTGAGTCGTGGATGTCGCGGGAAATTTTTCCCCGCTCCTCCTCTTGGATTTGAAAGGCGATTCTTCTTTGCCAAGAAACGGAAAAGCGGCCTTTTAAGAATTCGTAGAACAAGAGCAGCAAAAGCAAAATGACAAACACAAGGCCCGCGCAAATTCTTATAAGCCAAGCCGTCGCGGAGTCGCCGCCCATGCGCGCAAAATTGAAAAGCCCCTTTGAGGCCTGCGCGACATTGATTCCGTCGTAAAGCCATTTTGTCTTTTTGTCCGCGTCGCGAATTAAAAGGCCGCCCTTTGTTCCTTTTATTGGAAGCGGGTCGCTTGTGTTAAAGGAATATGTGACGGCGTAAATTTCTTTTAGCGCTTCCGGGATAAAAAAGCGAAGTCCGTTTTGGTCGTCTTTGATTTCAAAAACAAGCGAATAGTCCCAGGTCCATTTTTCAGACGGAAGGCCTTTGTCTTTAAATGAGCCTTTCATCAAGATTGCGTAAAGGCTTTCGTTGGCCTCGGCGAATGTCGTCTCGGTCCAAATCATTCCAATGTTCATTGCGTTTTCTTTGTCGCGCTCGCGTATTGTCACGGCGCTTTCTTTTAAGGCTTTTCCGTTCTTGTCGCGGCGGAACAAATATTTTTCAAGCGGAACGATCGAAACCTTGCCTGTTTGGTTCAAAAAGCCTTCGGCCCTGCCGCTTTCCAAAAGCCATTCAAGCGCCTCGGCCCCGTAGACAAAGGCGCCGTCGTCTTTTTGGAGCGCGAAAATCGGATTTGCTCCCGGATCCGCGAATGTGTAAAGCGCGTTCAAAAAAACGTCGTAGTCGGGACGCGCGGGGCTTTGAATGTAAGCCGTCCAAAGGTCTTGAAAAAGCCAGCCCTCCAAAGCGCTGTGCCGCCAAACGCCGGCCGCCGAATATTTTTGTTCGCCGTCCATTTGCGCGGTGTGAAGGCCTTCATGCAAAAATAGGTTTCCGCTTCCGTGGGCTTTGTAGTCTCCGCAGTGAACCATAAAGTAAAGCTTTTGCGTTTTTGGCCAAAAATGCATTCCGTAAACAAAGCGCGCTCTTGTGTCGGGGAACGGCTCGAACAGGACGCGCGTTTCGCCGCTGGATTTTTCAAAAGAGTACAAGCGGTTCTTTCCGTCGGCAGCGCTTGCCGCGCTCACAAAAATCCACTGGCCGTCGTCGGATTGCGTCCATTCGTAAACAGCTTGGGTCTCGCTTAAAATTTCTTGCGGCAAGCTTTGAGGTGTCGCCTTTGCCGCCAAAAAAAATACGGCGGCGAAAAAAAGAAAATGCCTTTTCATCGCCGCCATCATAGCGCAAATCGCCGATAAATTATAGGGAGTTTGTCTCCTAAATGGCCGCGCTTTTTTAAGGTCATTATATTGTTTTGTCCAAAGAATTTGTTGTTCTAATAAACAAAGACACCTGATTTTTTTTCAGTCCAATGCTGGATGGATTTTCCAACAGTGAATACTAAAGCTGACATCGCCTCGCTTGCGGACTGAATTGTAAAAGAGTCATTTGTTTTTCCGTTGGAAACATTTTCCAGTTTTCCTACAACTTTGTAAGAGGTTCCGCTCTTTTTGTCTTCAAATGTATAAGTGTTTCCGCTTACGGTTTTTGTAAGAGTGACAAATGTTCCATCATATAAGTCCCCGCCTTTTCCTGATTCTGTTGTCGACAAAATAGCTACATCTGAATTGTTCGGGCTTCGTATCATTGCGCTATATAAAGTGCCTGAAGTTTCGCCGTAATCCACGAAAAAATAATGCATAGTATAGCTTGAGCCGCCGTTTCCAGCTGCATTAGAGCAACTGGCAATTAGGCACGTGAACAATAATACGCTGAACATCATTGTTAACTTCGAAAAAAATTTCATAGAATCCTCCGTAGGTCTTTGTTTTGTGTGGATTGTATGAAAAATGGAGCGTTTGTAAAATGGAGTTTGACTCCTAATTTTTACCGCGCAAAAAAAAGCGGGGCAGCTGCCCCGCTTTTTGGCCTTTCAACCGATTGACTTGTTCCTACTTTATCGCTTTTTTAAGCGCGTCCTTTTTGTCGGTCTTTTCCCAACTGAATTCCTTGCGGCCAAAGTGTCCGTAAGAAGCTGTCGGAGAATAAACCGGCTTTTTAAGGTCAAGCGTCTTTATGATTCCCGCCGGGCTGCAGTCAAAGACCTTTGATACGGCCTTTGAAATTTCCGAGTCGGGAACTTTTCCAGTTCCAAAAGTGTCAACCATAATCGAAACCGGGAAGGGGACGCCTATCGCGTAGGCAAGCTCCACCTCGGCGCGGTCGGCAAGACCGGCGGCCACGATGTTCTTTGCGATGTAGCGCGCCATGTAGGCGGCCGAGCGGTCAACCTTTGACGGGTCCTTTCCGCTAAAGGCGCCGCCGCCGTGACGGCCCATTCCGCCGTAAGTGTCAACGATAATCTTTCGGCCAGTCAAGCCGGAATCTCCGTGCGGTCCTCCGACGACAAACTTTCCTGTGGGGTTGATGAAGTACTTGGTCTTTTTGTCCAAAAGGCCGGTTGGCTCCAAAACGGGTTTGATGATTTGTTCGATCAAGTCGTCCTTGATTGTCTTGTATTTTACGTCTGGGTTGTGCTGGTGCGAAAGGACAACCGTGTCAATGTGAACGGGCTTGTGGCCTTCGTATTCCAACGTGACCTGGGCTTTGGCGTCCGGGCGCATCCATTCGATTTTCTTTGAATGGCGGGCCTTTGAGGCGGCGCGCAAAAGCTTGTGGGCGTACATAACGGGCGCGGGCATAAGCTCCGGCGTTTCGTTGCAAGCAAAGCCGAACATCATTCCTTGGTCTCCGGCTCCTTGCTGGCCCTTGTATTCAGCGAGTCCTGTTCCTACGACGCCTTGGTTGATGTCCGGCGACTGCGTGTGAACGGTGTTCAAAACCGCCATCGAGTCGGCGTCAAGGCCGTAGTCGGCGTTTGTGTAGCCGATTTTGCGCGCAACGTCGCGCGCGATTGTTTGGATGTCCAGCTCCTTGAATTTGGTGGAAATTTCTCCTCCAACAAGAACCATTCCAGTCGTCGTAAAGCACTCGCAGGCAACGTGACTGTTAGGATCTTTTGCTAGACAAGCGTCCAACACTGCGTCTGAAATCTGGTCGCACACCTTGTCCGGGTGTCCTTCGCTTACAGATTCAGAGGTGAACAAATAACGTTCTTTAGTCATTGTTCCGCTCCTAAAGATAAAGATTTTGTAGGCGGGCATGTGGCGAGCGCGTCCGCCTTTTTTGCAAGCGTTCAAATTCCCAAAAAAGACTTGAACAACTTTGAAAAATATATTATAGTATTGTATCTTTTATTTCAAGGGGATAGCTTATGCCTTTAAAAAAGACTTTTTCAAAAGATAAAAAAAAGTGTACTGTGACCTTTACTGTGACTCCAGAGGCAGCTCAAGGCGCTGAGACAATCAACCTTGCCGGCGATTTCAACAGCTGGAGCAGCAAGGAAAATCCCCTAAAAAAAGGCAAGGACGGAACTTTTTCCGTTAAGTTGACACTCGACGCCGGCCGCGAATACCAGTTCCGCTACTTAATCGACGGCAAAAAGTGGGAAAACGACTGGAAGGCCGACAAGTACGTCGCCGCGCCTTACTCAAATGCCGACAACTCGGTTGTGTCGACCATAATTGAATAGTTGACCATAAAACGGCGCCGTTTTGCTAGTGGTAATATTTACGTGTCCGCTCGCGCGGACTACTGGCAATACGTCGCCGCGCCTCAATAAAAAAACCGCTCCTTTCGGGGCGGTTTTTGTTTTTGCGAATTAGAACTTTGCCTTGCGCAAGCGGACGCGCTCGATGTCCTCGCTGAACAGCTCGCGCAAATCGTTAAGGCCCAGCGCCATGAGCGCCATGCGGTCGATTCCGATTCCCCAGGCCAAGACGGGAACGTCAACGCCCATCGCCTTTGTGACTTCCGGCCTAAAGATGCCCGATCCGCCAAGCTCAAACCAGCCCAACTTGGGGTGCTTGATGTGGACTTCGATGCTGGGCTCGGTAAAGGGGAAGTAGCCCGGAACGTATTTCACTTCCGTCGCGCCCGCGATTTCCTTGGCGAACATTTCCAAAAAGCCCAAAAGCGTTCGCAAGTTGACGTCGTTGCCCAAAACAATTCCTTCCGTCTGGTAAAAGTCGCTAAGGTGGGTCGCGTCAACCTTGTCGTATCTAAAGCAGCGGGCGATTCCAAAGTATTTTCCGGGAATCTTGGCCTTGTGCAGCTGGTGGGCGCTCAAAACCGTTCCCTGGCTTCGCAAAATCAAGCGGCGGGTGAACTCGTTGTCAAACTGGTAGTTCCAGCCGCGGCTTCCGCTGTTTCCGCCGTTTTCGTGGACGGCCTTTACGTTAGAAAGATATGGCTCCTCGATTGCCTTTGCGTGCGTCGGGTTTTTGATGCGGTAAACGTCGTGGATGTCGCGAGCGGCGTGGAACTGCGGCATAAAAAGCGCGTCGCCGTTCCAGAATTCGGTCTCGACAAGCGGGCCGTCAAACTCTTCAAAGCCAAGCGAGCAAAGCTTGTCCTTTACAGATTCCAAGAACTGGACATAGGGATTTGTGCGGCCCGGTATCATTCTTGCCGGCGGAACGCCGATGTTGTAGCCGCGGAAAGAGCCTTTTTTCCATTCGCCCGAGGCCAGCATGGCCGGAGTGATTTCTCCGATTTCGTTTCCTGTGATGCCGGCGCTTTTAAGGGCTTCGGCGACTTTTGAGGCGGCTTCCTTTAGTTTGTAAAGGACTGTTTCGCGCTCGATTGTGCGGAAGGGAGTTTCCGACACGCCGCGCTTTTTGGTCAAGCCGCCCATTACTTCCAACTCTTCCTTGGAAAGGTTGGCCGCGTCAAGCGTTGAGTTTTCAGCGGCGGCCGCCTTTTGGACCAAGGCCTTTGCCACCGTGATTCTTTGCGGCAAGGGCTTTCCTGTGGCCTCGGCTTTTTTTTCGGCGTTCATCTGCAAGACGCCTTCCTTGCTCAAAGGGCCAAAGGCTGAACCGACGTCTTTTCCTTCTATGTTCAAGGCCGCCGCGATTTCGGGCATGGACTTGGCTCCCTCTTTTTGAAGGAGGCTTACGATTTTTTCTTCTACAAAGCCCTCGGCTTGAACCTTGCGGCCAAAGTCGGTCAATTCAAAATAGGTGTGGGGCGTTCTGGCCACTTCGGCCAAGAGCTCTTTTCCCATAAGCCAGCTAAAGGCTTGGTTTGCGTGGCCTTCCTTGTAGCCAAGCTCTGACTGGAGTTTTGCCGAAGTAAGCTCGTCCTTAAGGCCGTAGCGGAGCAAAACTTTTGTTTCCAAAGGGTGGAGGTTTTTGATGATGCTGGAGATGTCCATTTTATTAAATAGTCCTTGTAAATTTAAAGAAACGCCAAGTCGTTTGGACCCGGCGTTTCTTTTTAGTTTGTTTTTTTAGCGCTGGAATTTGACTTGGCAAGCGTATGTGGCCTGCTTGAGTCCGCGCGCGTTCTTTTTGTATGAAAGGCGGTCCTGCTTCATGTACTTGTAGCCGTAGTAGTTGTGCTCAAGCTGGAAGTCGTTGAGACAGGCGTGGATGACTTCGCGGGCTTCCGCTTCCTTGAATGAAACTTCAAGGCAAGAGAAGTAAATGCGAACTTCGTCCAAGGCCGCGATGTATTCGATGCGAACTTGGGCCGTCTTGTTTGTTGTGTGAATGTCCTCGGGAACGATAACCTGAACGCTTGTATCCAACGGCTCGCCATTGTCGTCAATTTCAGCGGATTTATCTTTGGCATAGGCCATAGAAAGAGCCATCATAATCGCGATGATTCCAAGAAATTTTTTCATAATTAGCCTCCTGTAAGCTAAAAATTCTGGTACTCTTTTATTATACCAGTTTCCAGAAAAAAATCAAGTTGTAATTGATATTCTCCGGAATTTATTAAAATCGCCGGAATTTTGTTTATCAACACCCTTCCGGTAATCTGCTTGGGTTTGTTTTTTAGGATTTTTCTATAGTAATTCCTGACCGCGTCTTTTAGGGCGTTTTGGGCCGCCTCTTGGATTCCTTCAAAGCCCTTTGAGACCTTTCCGCCGCCGATGCCCATAATCCGCGGGTTCTTTACGTCCGCCCACTGATTCCAGCTTTGAACCATTCCCTCGTCGCGCTCAAAGTTTGCCCAGCAATGCACTTTGCTTTGGTCAAACCAAGGCTGCTCGTAAAAAATTTTTTTGCTTTCGGCTTCAAAGGAGCGGATTTCCTTGGCCTCAAAGTATTCGGGAACGCCGCGCAGCCTGTCGCTGGGCGTGTAGTCAAATTCCCAGCCGTAGACCATTCCGTTCAGCAAAAAGGGCGTTATCGCTTTCATTTGGCGGATCGCGTAGTCAAAAACGCCCGCGTCGTAGTCGGGCTTTTCAAGGCCGGGATAGGCGTCCAGCTGGGCCCAAAGGGGCAGGCGGATTTTTCGTTGGAACGAAAGTTCTTGCGCGGCGGCGTTTGGCGGCGGCAAGACGGACGCAAGCGCGATTGCCGCGATGGCGAGGATTTTTGTTTTTACCGTAACGCGTCTTTCCATACCTTTAACGGGTTCACTCCGTACCTGGCCAGGCAATAAATCCAAGCCGCCGCGAATCCGCTCAAATGAGTCATGTGCGCGACGCCTTGGTTCATTCCAAAGACCTGCTCAAAAACCGCGATTCCCGCGTAAATCGCAACCAAAATTGGAGCCGGCGCGGGAACTATTCCCATTATAAACACTGTGGAGCGGGGAAAGATTACAGCGAAAAGCAACAAAACCGCGTAAACCGCTCCGCTGGCTCCGACCAAAAGGACGCCGTAAAAGCCGGCCGCAAGGTAAATCGCAAGGCTTGCCGCTCCGCAAAGGATTCCGCACAAAAGGTAGAACAAAAGAAATTCCTTGCTGCCCAGCTGCCGCTCTATGTAAAGGCCAAAGAACAAAAGGCCTATCATGTTTCCCAGCAAGTGCGACCAAGAGCCGTGCATGAACATGTAGGTCAAAAGCTGCCAATAATAATGCGCCCGCGTGAACAAGACCGGCTGCAAGCCAAAAAGGTATTGGAAATTGGCGTTGCGGCCGCTTCCTGTAAGGATAAAGGCGGCGACATTGACGGCGACGATTATTAGCGTGGCGTAGTTGAACGAATACGAGAATTTTTTATGAAGTATGTTTTGCATGCTTAGTTTTCTGTTTTGACGGCAGACCCGATGATTTCTTTGCTGGCAAAAGTTATTCGGTTGCGGCCTGACGTTTTTGAAACGTAAAGGGCCTTGTCGGCTTGCTCAACAAATTCCTTGGCGTTGGCGACCCGGTTCTCCTCCAAGTCAAACACGCTTACTCCGCCCGAAATCGTAACGTGGACTTTCGTTCCTTCGTATTCAAAGTTCGTGTTTTCGATGTTGCTTCTTATGCGCTCGGCCACTTGCAAGGCGTCGTCTTTTAACGTGTTGGGAAGCATTACGGTAAATTCCTCTCCGCCGTAACGGCTGGCCATGTCTTGGGCGCGGATTGAGCTTTTTATGATTTTGGCCACCGTTGTAAGAACGTAGTCTCCGCAAGCGTGGCCGTAGGTGTCGTTGAATATCTTAAAGTGGTCGATGTCGAACATTATGACGCCCATCGGCAGTCCCTGCGCGTTGGCCAGATCCAGCTTGTCGGTCAGCTGGTTGAAGAAGTAGTACTTTAGCTTTAGGCGGGTCATCATGTCGGTTGAAGAGCGCTCCAAAAGCGCCGCGTTGTTGATCGCCATGCTGGCCAAAGACGCTATGTTCAATATTTGCTTTATGTCGTAGTCGTTGAAAGAAGTTCCGTCGCCCAAGTCCATTCGCTCGCCCAAAAGCAAAATGCCGTTCATGCGGTTCTTTTGAAAAAGGGGAACGATGAGGGACGGCTGCAATGAATAAATTTGGTCAAGCTTTTCATTTGGCAGCGCGCTCTGGATGTCGCGGACAAAGAAAACCCTTTCCTTTTCGTTAAGGACTTCCACAACAGGGTCGTTCATCGGAATCGTATAGTCGATCGCGCTGTTCAAGTCCATTCCGGTGTAGTTGTTGCTAAGGCTGTAGGCTTCGGCCTCAAAGTCGTCAAGGACAAAAATGCCGGCGCCTAACACGCGCATCTGGCACATGCAAGTGTAAAGAATTGATTCAATCAGCGTGGAGTAGTCCAAGGTGGAACACAAAGAACGGGCGATCTCCAGCAATTGCTGGACATCGTAAAGGCGTTTTTCGTAGCGCTCTGTGAGTTGGTCAATTGTCTCGTTCTTGCCGGCTTCCAATTCAAAGCCGTGTTCATTGTTCTTCATTCGCTATATTTCTTTGGCCTTCTTTATTATAACATAATTTCTTATAATATCAAAGAAATTTTTCCACAAGGGATATTGCAATTCCAGCAAGGAAGTGCTTTCCCTGTTCCTGGAAGAAAACATAATTCCCTTTAAATTGGATACAAGTTCGCTCTTTGAGCGCTTTGTGTCCGTGATGCAGTCGCCCAAGTTGTCGTGCAGCAGCAAAAGCAGGGACGACACTTTTTGGATTATCTCCTTTGCCTCGTTATTAATTGTATCGACTAAATTCGTCAGTTTTTTAGAGAAATCGGCGTTCTTGTGGCTGTCGGCTATCAGGCTGTTTATCGAGCTCAAGCTGTACTTTTTGCCGGAGCCAAAGGAGTCCTCAAATTGCGCGATTAAATTCATGCTGTCGTTGACGGCGAAAACCGTTTGCGAAAAAGAGGTTTTTATCGCCGGATTTGTGAACAAGCCTTCAACGACGATGTCGTTGACGACGTTGCGGATCGGCTCGGAGTAGTATCTTTTTAGGAAGGTTTTAAGGACCCTAAGCGGCATTACCCACATAAAGTTTGTCGCGGCGTTCTTTCCGATAATGTCCATCGTGTCGCTGTTGTAGCCGGCCAAGGGCTCGATTTTTGAGTCCGGAAAAAGAACGTCGATTTCCTGCTTTACGTAATTGTCCTTCATCTCGTTCAGAATTCTCTGCTCGTCGGCGACAAACTGCTTTTGGATTTCTTCGGCGAAGTTTTTGCGGACGTTTTCCTTGTAGCTGGCCTTTTGCGGAGTGAAGTTTGGGTCGCCCTTGGCCAGGCAGATAAAGCCCTTTAATGTGGCCGCGTTGAGCGTTCTGGTCAAAAGCGCGTGGATTCTGCGCAGGTTTTGCAAGAGCTCCTTTTTTGTCCTTGTGTCGTTTGGCGTTCCGTTTAAAAGCTCGTTTAGCGCCAAGATGGCGTTCCCCACCGGCATTGTGATCGAGTAGTCGGCGGTCAAATAATAAAGGTCAAGGAAAGTGTTTTCCAAAGCTGCCGGCGGAATCGGGCTGTAGTCAGGAACGTAGTCCGCGTCTCCGTGCTTTGTGGCGAACTCGTCGTCAAAAAGCTGAAGAGGCGACACAAAGTTAAAGTGGCACAAGTCGGCCAACTGGTGCAGGGAGGTTATAACCTCGTCCATTTTGGAAAACTGCGGCCCGTTCAAGTCGTTTACGATTTTTTCCAAGCTTTTCCTTTGGTCGTCAAAGGCGCCGCGCTGGCCGTTCCCGCCCATTTTTAGCGCCTGCTTTTTCAGCTCCTCGTAGGAAAGCGAGTCCAAAATGCGCTTGTCTTCTTCGGTGTAGCCGGTGACAATCAGCTCCTCCTCAAAGCGGTGGTTGCGCCTGATGTCGGGGCTTGCGATTGTGTTGTCCAAGATGTTGGCTATGGGCTGGATGTTCTCGTAAAGGATTTTCAGCGCTTCGGCAAAGTTCGGCTGGACCAAGTCATTCTTAAACAAAGCGGCTGGATGAAGGCGAAGTTCGCTTTCTATTTTGCGGAGCTTGATTTTTTTTTGCACTTCCGGCGTGTTTGAACGGAACAAAAGGTCCAAAAAGTCCGTCAATGCTTGCATGAATGACATATCGTTTCTATTATAATACAGTATTCTGATTTTTGCAATAAGAAAAATTTGACAAAATCCACAAATGGCGCTATTATTTATAGATATAAAATGTAGGTTTCGCCGCAAGGGCGCGATTTACTCACCACAGCTTTTTAGGACATAAGCCATGCAGTTTTTTGATACTCATGCTCACATCGGGCTGATATACGATGACCCTATTGAACAATTACGCGTTATACAGCAAGCCAAAATGGCCGGCGTTAACCGAATTGTCAGCATAAACAACTCTCTCCACGACTTTGCAAAGGTTTACCCCGCGCTAAAGAACGTGGCCGGCGTTTACCACGCTTGCGGAGTCGCTCCGTCGGAAATAACCAATCCCGGAAAGGACTGGATTCACACTATAGAAGAAAATCTCAAGCTTCCCAACGTGATCGCCGTCGGAGAGACCGGCCTTGACTACTACAAGCAGTACGGAGACAAGCGCACTCAAATCGAGGCCTTCATCACGCAGCTGGAACTGGCGCAAAAGCACGACTTGCCCGTAATCATCCACAACCGCGACGCCGGAAAGGACGTTTTTGACATCCTTAGCCAGCGCATTCCCCAAAAGGGAGCGATTCTCCACTGCTACAGCGAGGACGCGGCCTACGCCAAAAAATGCCTTGACGCCAACCTCAATGTTTGGTTCAGCTTTGCCGGAAACTTGACATACCGCAACGCGCACAACTTGCACGAGACGGTTTTGAACATTCCTGTGGAGCGAATCTTGATAGAAACCGAAAGCCCCTTCATGATTCCGGCGGAATTCCGGGAGAAAAAGCGCACGATGCCCAAGATGCTCCCCAGCACGGCCAAGTTTTTGTCCGAAATGCTTGAGATGCCCTTGGAAGACCTTAGCGTCCAGCTTTGGAAGAACAGTTGCGCCGTCTTTAATTTGCCCGAATGAGCCTTTACCATTCCGTTCAAATCGGAAGCCTCAAATTAGACGGAAACCTCTTTTTGGCGCCGGTGGCCGGCTACAGCGACCGCGCCTTTAGGAGCGTTTGCGTCCGCGGCGGCGCAGCCTTTTGCTACACCGAGATGGTCAGCATGGAAGCCCTTACCCGCGGAAGCGACAAAACCGCGCTTTTGATGCGCCGCGCTCCCAACGAAAAGGCCTACGCCGTCCAAATTTTCGGCGGAAACCCCGAGGTCATGCAAAAAGGCGCCAAAATGGTCTTGCAAGCCGCAAATTGCGAGCTGATTGACATCAATTGCGGCTGCCCGGTTCCCAAAATCATAAAAAGCGGCGCCGGCTCGGAATTGACCCGCAATCCCCAAAAGCTTTACCAAATCGCGTCCGCAGTGGTCCAAGCGGTTGAAGGAAAGGTTCCGGTCACCGTAAAGATTAGGAGCGGCTGGGACGCCCAAAACCTTACATGGAAAGAAGCCGCCGACGCCGCGATTCAGGCGGGCTGCGCGGCAATCACGATACACCCAAGAACCCGCGCGCAAGGCTACGAGGGCAAGGCCGACTGGAATATTTTGGCCGACCTTGTGAAGTTCGCAAATGGCCGCGTCCCGGTTTTTGGAAGCGGCGACGCCTTTACGCCCGAAGAAGCCAAGCGCATGCTGGAGGAGACCGGCTGCGACGCTGTCATGTTCGCGCGCGGCGCGATGGGCCGGCCCTTTATCTTTAGGCAGACGCGGCAGCTTTTGGAAACAGGCGCCTACGAGCCTATTCCAATCCGCGAGTCAATCGAGGCCGGCTTTGAGGAATTGGACTTGCTGGCCGCCGACATCGGCGAAAAAGGCGCCTGCCTTGAAATGCGAAAGCGCTTTTGCGCCTACTCCAAGGGCGTTCCCGGCGTGGGGGAGCTGCGCCGCCGCATTGTCCAGGCCGAGAGCAAGGCCGACTACCGCGCCGCCTTCGCGCAGATTTTGCAAGGCTAATTATTTTCCTAAAAAACGCCGAAAATAATAGCGGAGATTGACAGTAAGGGCGGAATTTGGTAAAATGGGAATAATGGCTAAAAAGCGCGATTTATCTAAAATAATGTCAAAATCATTCTCAACCAAGCAGTCTTTTGGCGACAAACTGGCCGAGACCGCTTCTAAAATTTTTCATGTTTTTGACAACAAGCTTACGGTCATGATCGTTCCCCATGCCAAGGGAAAGGTAATGAATTTCCAGACCAATGTTTTTGCCATGGTTTTGGGAATCGTAATCGCGCTTGGCGTTCTTCTTAGCTTTATTTTCTTCAATAAAAACGCCATCAATTCCAGCGCCGAAATCAGCCGCCTCTTTACCGAGAACCGGCAGACAATGGCCAGCCTTGACGAGCTGCGCGACGAGAACAACAATCTTCTGCAGACAGCCAAGCGCTTCCAGTCTTCGCTAAACCAGTCCCTTTCGCTTTTGGGAATCGAAAGCCAAAGCGGCGCCTCAAACGCTCCGCTTGCGAACGGCGACCTTTCTTCCCTCTTTAGCATGGAAGAGTTGGCCACAGGAAGCGTCCGCGAGGCCGCCGACATCCGCCAGCTTACATCTTACTTGGAAGGCGCGGTTCAGCCGATTGAGCAAATCGGAAAGATGCTTGAGACGCAAAATTCTTTGTTCAGCGACATTCCCAGCATTTGGCCTGTAAGAAGCGCCCAGCTGCACGTTTCGATGGGCTTTGGACCGATGGTCCACCCGATCACCGGCCAGTGGTATGTTCACAAGGGAATCGACCTTTCAACATGGCGCAGCGGCGACCCGATTCACGTGGCGGCCAACGGACAGGTCGTGACAGTCGCCTACGACATGGGTTACGGAAACAACGTAATCGTAAAGCACAAGCACGGCATTTACACCCGCTACGCTCACATGAACACGATCCGCGTCACCAAGGGCCAGTTTGTCTCCCAAGGCGACGTTATCGGAACGATTGGAAACACCGGCGTCACGACCGGCCCACACCTTCACTACGAAGTCCACATCGGAAGCGACGTAGTCGACCCCATCAAATACCTTAACATAAAGGTTTCAAACTAATGGCCCTTCTTTCCGACGACATTTCAATTTGCACGATTGTCGGAGCGGGTTCCGCGTTTTCTGGAGACATGCGCGTTAACGGCGCGATGATGATTGACGGCGACGTTGACGGAGATTTGGAAGTCAGCGGAAATTTAATCGTCGGCGAAAAAGCCCGAGTCCGCGGAAACATCAACGCAAAGAGCGCCGTCATAAGCGGAATTGTTTTGGGTGACATCAACGCTCCCGAAGGAATAAGGCTTACGGAGACTTCAACTGTTTTGGGCGACATCGCGACCCATCGTTTGCAAATCGCCAATGGAGTGGTTTTTCACGGCCACTGCATCGCGTTGAGCGACGAAGACCTTTTTGAAAAGGAAGCGGTCAAGCAGCGCCAGTTGCGTCAAATCAAGAGCAAGACAATCATTAAATGAATTCGATAGATCCAACAAGCAACGGATTGTATTACAACGCGACCCAGGCTGCGGCCAGCCAAGCCGCCGCGCAAGCGGCTCAAAAAAACGAAAAAGAAAAATCCGTAAAAAAGCCGGCCTTTGCTTCTATGGTGAACAAGCGGCAAGAGGAAAACCTTTTGGCCAGCCAGGGCCTTCCGCCTGAGATTGCGGGGCTTAGCCAAGAGGACGCGCTTGTTTGGCTTAAGGACCAATTGGACATGGCGGGCGACGCTCTTAGCGAAAACGCGAGCGGGCAAAATCTTGACAATTATAAAAAGGCTGTCAGCCAGTTTATCAAGTTCATGCAAAAAAACAATTTTGTTTTAGAGGAACATAAGCGCGCCGGCAGGACCAGGACAGGCAAGAAAAAAGATCCCTTGGTTTTAATTCAGACAATCGACAAAAAGCTTGAACAGCTTAATTACGAGATTTGGTACAACCATTTGGACAAGCTTAAGCTTCTTGAAAAAATTCACGAAATAAACGGCCTTGTTGTAGACTTGACCGTCGCTTAGTTTAATAATAAAATAGAAAAAGGTTTTATATGAGCGATATTTTTGAAAACGACATAGATGAGGAAAACGAAGATCTTTCCCAGTTGGAAGACGACAACGAAGAAATCTCCAGCGGGGAAGAGTATTCTTCCAATGAGCCGCTTTACGCCTTGCGCTTGGATTATTCGCGCGAGGGAGTTTTTGCCAAGCAGGGAAATTTCAAGCTGGAACCCGGCGACGCGGTAATCATTCCGACGCGCTACGGCAAGGACTTGGCGCGCGTTTTGGGAAAGGCGGCCGGACCTGTTGGAATAAAAAAGGACGACATAATTCAAATTGACCGCAAGGCCAGCCACGACGACCTTAGCCGCGCCGCCGAGCTTAAGGAAAAAGAAGTCGGCGCCTTTAAGGTTTTTCAGGAAAAGGTCGCCGCCCGCAAGCTTAATATGAAACTGATTGGCGCGCACTTTTTGGTTGACGAGCCAAAGGCTTTGTTTTTCTTTAGCGCGGACCAGCGCGTCGATTTTAGGGAATTGGTAAAAGACTTGGTAAGCGTTTTTAAAATGCGAATCGAGTTGCGCCAGATAGGCGTCCGCGACGAGTCTAGGATTACCGGCGGCTTGGGAATTTGCGGCCGCCCTTATTGCTGCCACGCCATCAGCGACAAGCTGCGACCTGTTTCAATAAGAATGGCAAAGGACCAAAACCTTTCTTTAAACTCGATGAAAATTTCGGGCCAATGCGGCCGCCTTTTGTGCTGCCTTTCCTACGAGTACGACTTTTATTCAGACGCGCGCAAAAAGCTTCCCAACGAAGGAACCCGCATTTTTTACGACGGAACGAATTTTAGGATTACGGAAATCAATCCTTTAAGCTCTATGATTAAGCTTTACGGAGAGGACGGCCGCATTATCGAGATTAACGCCAGCCGCTTTGTAAAGGAAAACAATCGCTGGAAAATCAACTGATTACGGCCAGCAAATAGTCCGAGTCGTCAAAGGCAGTCAAGCCGTCAAAGCCGCTAAAGAATTGAACGTTCTTAAAGCCCGCGTCCCTGGAAAAATCTTGTATCTCTGATTTTTTTAACGGATAAATTTTTGTGTCCTCAAACACGGGCACGGACTTGCCGTTTTTTTCCAGCGAGCTGTCAAAGTTAAAGGAACCGTCGCTTAGCCGTGAAATCGACCGTTTGTAGCGGACGCGGGCGCTGGTCAGTTCCGGCAAAACGGATTTTGGAGCGGAGCCAAAGCGGTCAAAATTGTAAAGCTGCAGGACAACGATTCCGCCGTCGGACAAAAGCTCCTTGCAGTCAAAGAAGAACTTTCGCATTAAGGTTTTGTCGCGGATAAAAATGACGCGGCTGTTAAGGCAAGAAATTATGTTGTAGAATTTTTTGCCTAAAAAGCGGGTCATTTCCAAGGTGGACATTTGAAAGTAGCGGACGGACATCAATTGGTTTCGGTATTTTAGGTTGGCGGATTCCAAAAGCTCGCGCATTGTCTCTAGGCCGGTAACGTCCACCGCGTTTTTGGCCAAGCGGTGGCACAAAACTCCCGTTCCGCAGCCGATGCTGAGCAATTTTGCCGGATGAGGATACTTTTGTATCAAAGTCTCGTAGAACGTCTGTTGCGCCAGCGTGACAGGATACAATTCATCGTAATATTCAACCAAATTTTTAATTGATTCCATTTTGCCTATAATTATAAACCCAAAATGGAAATAACGCAAGGAAAAAAACGGCTGAAAAGCGCGGCTTCCAGTCGCGGACGGCATTGCGAAACCGCTCGATATCGTCGCTACACGCTGTTTGCGCTTGAAACCATTAAACGCTGCCGCTTGCGCGGCAGGCGCAAACAGAGTGTTTTCGCAATGTCGTCCGCTCCTTCGCGCCGCGCTTTTCAGCCGTTTTTTTTGAGAAAAGGGGTGGCGTCCAAGGAACGCGGCCGCCTAGATTTTTTCTAATTTTTTTGCCTTGACAAAGAAGACTTTCACGCCTTCGTCGGGGAACTGCTTTTTTACGGCCTTAATCACGGCCTTGACCTTGCTTGCGTCCGATTTTTCGATGTAGGCAAAGAGCGCGAAGTTCACTTCGGGCCAACTGGAAGTTCCCAGCTTGTAGCCGGCCTTTCCGCGTCCGTGAACCAGCGGAATCAGCGTGTACAAAAAGTCGGGGATGTTTTCTTCCAGCGTCTCTATGATGTCGTCCTGAACCGATTGGTTCGCGATGATTTCAACTCGATACATTATGACCTCTATTCTGTCAAAAATACCTTGATGCGGCTCTTTTTTGTTTTCTTTTCCTTCATAATCAGTGAGTACAAAACCGGAATGAAGAAAAGCGTGATGAAGGTGGAGCTTGTCAAGCCGCCGACAACCGCCACGCCAATCGGCTGGACCATGCCGGCGCTTCCGCTTGAGGCGAAGCACATCGGAAGCATTCCCAAAATCGTCGTCAGCGTTGTCATCAAGACCGGGCGCAGGCGGCTTGAGCCGGCTTCAAGGCAGGCGTCATGCATTTTTAGGCCGCGGTCAAGAAGGAGGTTTGTGTAGTCAACCAAAATGATTCCGTTGTTGACGACGATTCCAACCAGCATGATTAGGCCCACCGCGCTCATCATCGAAATCGCCTGGCCCGAGATTTTGTAAATCGCGACGACTCCGATCACCAAGAAGGGAATCGTGCAAAGGTTTATGAAGGGAGCCTTGAAGCTTTCGTAAGTTCCGGCCATGACGCCAAAGACCAAAAGGATCGCCATCAAGATGATTCCCGCGTAGGCCTTGCCTTGGTCCTGCATGTCCTTCCACGCGCCTTCGTAGGAGACGCTTATGTTGTCGGGAATGATGAAGGAGTCGGAGATTCCCTTTTTGATTTTGTTTTCGACTTCGTAGGCGTTGACTTCGCTTGTGAGGTTTGCGCTGATTGTGACGACGCGCGTTTGGTTTTCGCGCTTGATTGTGACAGGCCCCAAGCCTTTTACGACGCGCGCGAAATTTGCCACGCTGACTTTTCCCGCGCTTCCCTTTACGTAAATCTGCTCCAAGTCGGTGACGGACTTTCTGTCGCCGCCCTCGTACATCAAGACAACCGAATATTCTTTTCCGGCCTTGCGGTAGGTGGTGGCCGTCACGCCGTTAATCGCGTAGTTGATTTCGCGCGCGACGGTCGTGACGTCAACGCCAAAGGAGTAGGCGCGGTCGCGGTCGATTTCGACTTCGATTTCAGGAACGCCTTCCTCGGTGTCTACGGAAGGCTCGCCCAAGTCGCTTATGCCGTCCATCACGTCGCGGATTTTTCCGGCGTATTTTATGGCCGAGTCAAGGTCGTCGCTTCGCAATTTGATTACGATGTCGCTTCCGGTCATTTGGCCTCTAAAGCCTTGGCTGAACGAAAAGCGCGCTCCGGCAAAGTCGTTGAAGTGGGCGCGAAGTTTTCTTTGTATGTCCTCCGCCTTGTCGATTTGCTCTTCGCTTTTGGGAAGCTGGATTTGAATCGTTCCCCTGTAGGCGGTGGCGTTGTGCGAGCCGGTTCCGATGCTGGTGATGATTGTCGTGTAGCCTTTGACTTCCTTTTTGCAAATCTCTTCAAGCTCGGCCATGACGGCGGCGGTTGAGTCGAGCGTAGTTCCAATCGGAAGGTTCACGTTGAGCGAAACGCTGTCGTCGCGGCCGTTTGGCATCATGTTGATTGTCATCGTCGGGATGAAGGCGAATGCCGTGATCAGCGTTACCACGCAAACGGTGACTGTTATCGCGCGGTGGGTTAGGGCCGCGTCCAGAGCCTTTTTGTAAACGGCGGTCAATGCGTTCATCGGAACGTCAAGCAGCGCGTAAAGCTTTTTTAGGATTTTTGACTTTACGGGCTTTTCATTTCTGTTTGAAAGCGGAAGGAATTTTCCGGCCAAAACCGGCACCAAGAAAATTGCGACAAAGAGCGACGACATCAGCGCGATTACGACGGTGAAAATTATTCCCTTGAACATTTGGCCCATCATTCCCAATTCCTTCATGTAAAAAAGGAAGGGAACGAATACGCAGATTGTAGTCAAGTTTCCGCTGGTGACTGACATGACCATTTCGCTTGAACCGAGTTCCGCCGAAACCAAAGGCTTGGCTCCGCGCGAACGGTAAACGTAAATGTTTTCTATCATTACGATTGACGCGTCGACAATCATTCCGACGCCAAGAATCAAGCCGGTGAGCGTCATCATGTTGAGCGTAAGGCCGGCGAAGTTCATGCAGAGCATCGTGATGATGATTGAAAGCGGAATTGAAATCGCGATGATGATTGTGCTCTTGAAATTTTTTAGGAAGAGGAACAAAATCAAGACCGCCAAAATCAAACCCTGCATCGCGCTTTCCAAAAGCGTGTTGATTGTGTCGCGGATTGAGTCGGTGGTGTCCCAAACGATTTGCATCGACATGTCGCCGGGGAGAATTTCTTGTATCTCGTCAAGCTTTTTGTAAACCGCGTTGGCCACCGTGACGCTGTTCTTTCCCGACTGCTTTGTGACGCTGATGTAAACGCCGGGCTGGCCGTTGATCAAAACTTCGTTGGACTTGTCGCGGTAGCCAAGGTAGGCTTTTCCGATGTCGGCAAGGCGGACGATGTAGCCGTTCCTTGTCGTGATTACGGTGGAATTGATTTGCTCCACGCTTGCGAATTCGCCGGTCGTCCTGATCGTGTAGTCGTAAAAGCCTTCGGTGATTTTTCCGCCGCCCAATTCCAGGTTTTGGCGCGAAAGCGCGGAAGAGACTTCGGTAATCGTTATGCCGTAGGCGGACAAGCGGTTTTGCGAAAGGTCGACGCGGACGATTTTGTCGCGCCCGCCGTAAACGCTCGCTTCGGCAACGCCGTCGGTTTGCTCGATCAAGTCGGTGATTGTGTTGTCCGCGATTTCGCGCAATTCGTTGCGGTCGCGGTTTCCGTTGACCGCGATGCGCATGATCGGCATGGAGTTGCTGTCCATCTTAAAGATTGAAGGCGTTCCGGCGTCGTCGGGAAGGCTTCGGACAACGCGGTCTATTTTGTCGCGCACGTTGTTGGTGGCGATGTCAAGGTCGGTTCCGTAGTTGAACTCAAGCGAAATGCTGGAGCGGCCTTCCGAAGAAGTGCTGGTGATTTTTTTAAGGCCGGTCACGCTTACAAGCTGCGACTCCAAAAGCTTTGTGACGGATTTTTCGACTGACTCAGGGCCTGCGTTTTGGTAGGTCGTGCTGATGTTGAGGTAAGGATAGTCTACGTCCGGCATGAGGCTTATCGAAACGTTCTTTAACGTGAAGAGGCCCATGATTCCCAAAAGGACAAAGACAATCAGCGTGAGGACGGGATGGCGCAGCGTTGTTTTTGTTATGCTCATTTTTTGCCCCGCGCCTCTTTTTCGCCGTACTTTTCGTTAAGCGTTTCGGCGGCGCCTGTGATGTCCTTGACCTTGGCGCCGTTGCTTAGCGAAGTTTGTCCTTGGATGACGACGCGCTCGCCTTGGCGCAAGCCGCTTACAATTTGAACGATTCCGTCAACTTCCTCGCCCAAAGAGACTTCGCGCTTTTCGACGGTGGAGTCTCCCTGCATGACGTAGGCAAAGTATTTGTCTTCGTTTGTGACAAGGGCGCTTTTTGGAACGGTGACCGCTCCCGAATAGTCTTTGGTGTACAAAATTATTTGCGAGAACATTCCCGCGTTTATTTTTGAGTCGCGCTCGTCAAAGTTCAAGATTATTTGCTTGGTTCTGCTTGCCGCGTCAACGACAGGAGAGACGCGCTTTACTGTGGCCGCGAATTTTTCTTCGGGGTAGGCTTGGACGGAGACAAGCGCCTTTAGGCCGGGCTTTAAAAACGATACGTAGCGCTCCGGGATGTCGGCGACGATTTGCAAGTTGTTTATGTCGCCGATTCTAGTGATTTCCGTGTTGGGCGAAACGGTGGTTCCGTTTTTGGCCGGCGTTGAGATTACGCTTCCGGCGATGGGCGCGTAGACCGGGCTTTGCTTGTAGTACTCGCCGGGCTGGCTGGGGTCAACGTAGGCGATGACGTCTCCTCGCTTTACGGCGGAACCAAGCAGCACCGCGGTGGAAACGATTTTTCCGGAAACATTTGGGTAAACCGAAACGGAATTTTGCGACTCAATCTCGCCGTTGGCGACGATGTAGCCGTGAAGGGTCTCAGGCTCCACGGCTTTTGTGACGACGCTGAACTCAGTGTTGCCGGCCGCTCCCCAAGAGCCTGACTTGCCGGGTTTTCCTTTTCCGGGCGCGCCGTTTTTGTTTTTTCCAAAGGTAAATGCGTAGGCGATCAAGAGCGCGGCGGCCGTTAAAAATACGATTAAAAACAAGTGGGCTTTTTTTACTTTCATTTTAGTTTCCTCCAGCCAAGGTTCCGAATGGAACGCCAAGCGTGTTTTCTAGATTCAATATTGACGAAGCCAAGTTGTAGGCTTGCTGCTTTAAGTTGAGCCGCGCTTTTTCCAAAGAAGTTCGCGCGTTCAAAAGTTCCGTCCAATTGCGGGAGCCTCGGTTGTAGGCCTCTTGCGTCATGCGGTAGCTTTGCTCGGCTAGTCCCACGCTTGCCTTGAGCGATTGTATGGCGGAAATCGACTGCTCGATTTTTTTAAGGCCGCTCTGCGCGCTGACCGCAAGGCTTGTCTTTTTGTCCGCGATTTGCAACTCGTAATTGGCGATTGAGTCCTTGGCAGCGCTTACTGCGTCGGCTTTTTTTGACCAGGGCAAAAATCCGTCAAGCGGAAGCGTGACGCTTAGCGAAAGGCTTCCGTTGTCGTTCATTCCGTTTGAGCTGTTTGTCCAAGTTGGCCTGTAAGACCAGCCCGCGCTCAGCGTAGGCCCGTAAGCCGAAAAGCGTTTGTCCAAAAGGCTGTTCCGCGCGATCTCAAGATTTTTTTCTAGCGCCAAAAGTTCCAGAGACTGCGACTCGATTCCGTCAACTGAAATTGCCTGCAAGTCGGAGAATGAGTCAAGGCTTCCTTCAAGAGAAATCTTCGAGTCCTGCTCGATTCCCAAAGTTTGCTTAAAGGCGGCCAAGTCCGCGTCGTATGAAATTTGAGCGCTTTGCAAGGCGGGCAATTGCGTTTCGTAGTTGACTTGGCTTGAAAGGACGTCAAGCTGGCTTATCGCGCCCTGGCCGTACTTTCTGCGGTTGGTTTCGTAAGTTTGCCGCGCGGTCTCGGCGTTGGTCTTTTGCAAGTTGATGTTGTCGGCCTGGTAGAGCAAATTGTAAAAGGCGTTTCGAACTTTCATTTCCACGGAACGGCAGGCGGTTTCGTAGTTTATAAGGCCGGCCTGGTATTTTAGCGCGGCGTTTTTAATGTCGGTGTAAAGGTTTGTCGAAAGGGTCACGTTGACCGAGCCTTGTACGTAGGCCGAATAGTTTTCGCTGAAATTTTTGTTGGCCTTGGAAAGGCCGCCGCTTGCGGTCAGCGAAGGGCTTGCGCTGTTCCACGAGTTTTTTTTGGAACGCTTGGCCGCGTCCAGTTGGATTTGGCTTTGCTTTATTTGAACGTTGTTCTTTAGCGCCAAGTCCACCGCGTCCTGTATTGAAAGCGAAAGCGGCCCGGCGGCGGCCCCGGCGTTTTGCGCGTCTTGGGCTTGCGCCGTTCCAAACGACAAGGCGGCCACGACAAGCGCGCATAAGACTTTTTTCATCGTATTCTCCTGCGTAAGGCGACAATATCCTATCATATTTTCGCTTGGAATTCTATAGTAGCGATGTGTCAAAGATGTGACAAAAAAAAGGCGGAATTTTGAAAATTCCCGGAGAAATTTGGGCGAGCATTTTCAAAAAATAGGGTGTTTTTGAAAATACTAGGGGGGGGATTAGGGGAGAATTTTCAAAAAGTGTTGACTTTTTGAAAATAGTAGGGTAAAATTGGCATGGAATTTTCAAGAAAAGGAGGAAAAAATGGAAAATCAAGAAATGACCCGCTCGGGCGGCCTTGTCCAAAACCTTTCGGGCGAATTGGCCTATTTTTCCTTTAAGCCGTCGCCGCTTCCTCCCGTTCCGCCCCTGCAAATTGATTCCGCGACCCTTGCGCTTTTGGTGGAGGCCAACAGAAAGGTCGCCTTTTTGGACGCGATTTCAGAAAAGATACCCAACCTCAATTTGTTCCTCTCGATGTACATCAGAAAGGAGGCTTTGGTTTCTTCCCAAATCGAAGGAACGCAGTGCACGCTTGACGACGTCCTTGACCCAAGCGTCAGCCAAAACGCAAATCTTGACATTGGCGAAGTAATCAACTACATTGCCGCCACCAATTACGCTCTGAAGCGGCTTTCCGATTTGCCCTTGTGCGCTCGGCTTTTAAAAGAGACGCATGCGATTCTTATAAATGGCGGCCGCGGAAGCGACAAAACGCCAGGAAAATTCAGGACAAGCCAAAACTGGATTGGCGGGCAGGGAAGCAGCTTAAAGAACGCGCGCTACATTCCGCCGAATGTCGAAGACATGAAAGCCGCTTTGACTGACCTTGAAAAATACATGAACTCAAACGACTCGCTTGATCCGCTTGTCCAAGCGGCGCTGATTCATTATCAGTTTGAAACGATTCATCCTTTTTTAGACGGAAACGGAAGAATCGGCAGGCTTTTGATAACGCTATTTTTGATTCATAAAAAAATAATTTCAAAGCCTGTCTTGTATATTTCATGTTTTCTCAAAATGAACAGAGTCGAGTATTACGACCGTCTGGGCGAAGTTCGCAGAAACGGAAACTACGAGCAGTGGGTAAGCTTTTTTTTGCAGATGATTTTACAAACCGCGAACGACGCGATTGAGTCCATAAACGCGCTGGAAGCCTTGCATAAAAAAAATATTTCACTGATAGAAGCGCTTTCTGTTCGCACGCGGGAAAACGCGCTTTTATTGTTTGAATACATCGAGCGAAAGGCGATTGTTGACACAAGCCTTACCGCCCGCGAGCTTGGCCTTTCTTACAACACAACCGCAAAGAACATCGAGCTTTTGCGCGCCTTGAAAATTCTTTCTCCTTCCTCAAAAAACGGCAAGGCCAGCCTCTATTCTTACGGCGAGTATTTGGACATCTTGCGCAAGGGCACGGAATTGTAGGAGAGGAAGGTTGTTTTTGGTGTGAGGGTGCGGTAGAATAGAGATGTGAAGGACGGTTTATGAATAAAATAACTCTTTCAAAATATAAGAAATTGTATTTTGATCCGAAAAAATGTATCCCCGGTGAACATCATTTTGTTGCTGTGTATTTGTTGAGTAAAATTAAAGAAATTCCTGATTATGTAAATCCAGATGGAATGAAAGGTTCTCTGCAAGGTGATATTGGGTTTGGGAATAATACATTTTCAATCGAAGTTAAACTTGGAAAGAAAAATAGTATGTCTTCTATTTCGTTTACAGCATCTCAATACGAAAAGTGGTTTATTAAATCAGAAGATAAAGATATTCCAAATTATCTAATAGTTCTTCTTAAGGACTCTTTTTTTATTATAAAATTTCCTCTTTTTGTAGAGAAATATAAAGGCATATATAAATCTGAAATTAAAGAATTTAAGAACAAGAACGGTAAGAAAAAGAATAGCCCAAACTTTAATGAAGACTGTATACAAACTTGTTGCGCTAAATCAAATGAGCGATTCGATATAGAAGATGAAGATGGCATCACAAAAAGATTTCAAGAACTCAACAAGGAGATAGAAAATGTTTATTAATGATTTAGGTTCGTCTTGGTATGTAAACTCAGAGGCGGATGGTGTAGAAGTGTATGAAATAACCGCTGATATGATTACCGATAAAATTTTGGAAAAATATGACCGGGATTTGTTTTTTTGCAATCTTGGAAGAGAAAATTTGACGAAAATGTTTTATGATAAAGACGGTTGGGTTTATTTCAAGACGGAAAATTATTTCAAGGAGGAAAAGTATTACAGATTCAATTTGCGGATAAAAGAGTTTGCGAGAAAATAACTTTTACCTATGGACAACATTCTTCTAAACACTTGGATTGAACTAAAGAAGGGACTCAAGGCGCGGCTTACAAGAGCGGCGGGCGGCTCCGAGGAAAAATACATTCTGGTTTTGGAAGCCGTCGAAAACGAAAACGCGCGAAAAATAAATTTAATCGTAAGCGGTCGCAAGGTCTTTGACTGTTCCGGAAAGCGTTTGGACTTTGGCGACGCTTACCCCATGGTCACGGAACACGGAAAAATGATGATGACAAAAAAGTTTATAAGCGCTTGGTTGGAATAAATGCGAATAAAATAATTCCCCCAAACTTAGAACGCAGGCTAGCGGCTTGGGGAAATCTTAAACTTTTCAAACCATAACAGTATTGACTAATTTCCAAATACATTGTATTTTGTTTTTTGTTGTTAGCAATTGCTAATATAAGTTGTAATAACCTTCCGTATTTTCTTTTAGGAGCAGTTTATGGGAAGCTTTGTCGTTGGATTTATTTTGCTTGTGATTGTCGCACTTGCCGTAAAAAGCGCGGTTCATAGAATTCGCCACGGTTCCGCGTGCTGCGGAGAGCGTGACGCCCCAGAAAAAAAAATAAAGCCCGCGGACAAAAATAAATCGCATTACCCGTATGAATACATTCTTGTCGTGGACGGAATGCGCTGCTCAAATTGCGTTCGCCGCGTGGAAAACGCCTTGAACTCCGTTGACGGTTTTTGGGCAAAGGCCAATCTAGAAAAAAAGTCCGTCAATGTTTTGTCAAAGACGCAAGCGGAAGCTTCGTTTTTTGAAAAGCGGATCGGCGAGACCGGCTACACGGTCTTGTCGGTTTCGCAGGTGGAAAAATGTAGGAAGTGAAAATGGATTTGGCGGAGATTGACGAAAGCGGAAAAGGCTTGCAGTTTTTTGGAAGGACAAAGGTTGAGCGGCTGGAAAAAATAGAAGGCCAGCCCAACGTTTACCTTTTGCAGACAACGATAGAGTTGGAGCGGCCTAACCAGGCTGTTCCAAAGGCCGGCCAGTTTTATTTGATTAGAAGCGCTAAATCCGCCGTTCACTACAACAGGCCCATCAGCGTTTATCATTCCGAAGTATGGACCAGCGGCGAGGGCAAAAAGAAAGTTCTTGTCCAGTTCATGATTCTGGAAAAAGGGCGCGGCACCGGCGAGCTTTGCCACATGACTTTTTGGGACGACATTTCGGTAATCGGTCCGCTGGGAACTCCCTGGCCTTTGGAAGGGTGCCGGGACGTTGCAAAGAAAAACAAGGGGCGGGCGAAAATCTGCATTGTGGGAGGAGGAATCGGAGTCGCGCCCGTGGCGAACCTTGCGTCAAGCCTTCCGGACGGCTCCTATGATTTTTACGCCGCCTTTAAGTCCGGCTCATACGGGCTGGACCGCGTTCGCGCGAATCGGCTTGAAATCACCACGGACGACGGTTCCTGCGGAAAATGCGGAATGCTTCCCTGCGCCCTTACAAAGGAAGCGGTTCTTGCCGCCGGCTACGAATTGATTCTCGCTTGCGGCCCGACGCCCGCCCTTGTCTATGTTCACAAATCTTGCCGGAAGCGACATAGAATCTTATGTGGAAGGCGCCAAGCTTTTGGACAAAACTGACTGCGACATGATTGAGCTTAACATCAGCTGCCCGAACATAAAGGCGGCCGGCCTTGCTTGGGGAATGAGCGCCGACACGGCCTACTACTGCGTTTCCGCCGTTCGCGCGGTTACAAAAAAGCCGCTTATGGTAAAGCTTTCTCCCAACGCCGCTGACAACCGGCCCATAGCGGTTGCCTGCATAAAAGCCGGCGCCGACGCGATAAGCTTAATCAATATGATTCACGGCGTCGCGATTGACATTGACAAGGGAAAGCCTTTCTTTAACAACGTTCACGCGGGATATTCCGGGCCGGGGCTAAAGCCGCTCGCGCTCCGCATTGTTTATGACGTTGTGCAGGAAATTAACAAGCTTCCGCCGGAACAGAGAGTTCCGGTTGTCGGAATTGGCGGAATCTGTACCTGGCAGGACGCGGTGGAATTTATCATGGCCGGAGCGAGCGCTGTGGAAATAGGGCAGGCCAAGTTCACAAATCCTAATGTCGCGATTGACATTCAAAACGGTTTGCGGGCTTTTATGAAAAGCCATGGATACCACAGCCTTTCTGAAATGCGCGGAATCGCCCAGGTGGCGCGCCATAATAGCGCCCGCACAGACGAAAAGGGCCGCTTTGCCGACTTGCATGCGATGATGAAAAAATCTTGACAATACTACGTATGCGTAGTAGAATGGCCTCGTTTGGAGGCCTTTATGAAAAATTTGTTCCGCTTTAATTTTACAAAAGACACCGCCGCCGCCTTTGCGGCCGGAGCGGCCATGCTTGCCCTTAGCCTTTTGATGCTGCCCTTTGCGGGCGATTCTTTGGCGGACAAAATCATTTCTTTTGCCCTCCGCGACTTGCTTATGATTTTTGGCCTGGGCGTTGTTTTTGTTTCGCTTTATGCGGAACGGAACAAAAACGGCGTAAAGGCGATTGGCTTTACAGGAAAGAAGACGGCCTTAAGTCTTTTGCTGGACATTGTTTTTGCCGCGGCTCTTATGGCGATGTTTTTACAGGAAGGCCGCCCGCAGGGAATTTTGGAAGCCAAAAATCTTTACGCGGCCTCTTACATTTTGGTCGCTGGAATTTTTGAGATGACCTTTATTTACGGCTACCTTCGCGCGTGTTTTGAAAAAGCCTTTGGAATAATTTCCGCGATTATTTTGACGGCGGCCTTTTATTCTTTCCATCACGCGGGCTTTCAGCCGGAGTTTTTGCATTTGTTTTTTGTGGGCCTTATGTATTGCTCGGTTTATTACATCACGCAAAACCTTTTGATTGTTTTTCCGTTCTTTTGGGCGGCGGGCGCCTTGTGGGATGTGATTGTTTCTTCGGACGCGGGGGAGGAAATCAAAAATTTTGAGTCATTCGCCATCGCGCTTGTGATTCTGTTTTTGTCCGCGATTTGGATTTTTTTTATAAGGAGGGCGCGCCGTGCTGTCTAAAACTTCAATCGTAATTTGCGGAATGCTTTTAAAAGGCGAGATGAACGCCTACGACATGCTCAAGATGATTGACAATATGAACATGCAGTATTGGCACCCGATTGGCGCGACCACGCTTTACGAAACTTGCCTGCGTTTGGAAAAAAACGCCTTTATCGAGGACACAGGCAAAGCGGACAACAAGGCCGTTTACCGTTTGACAAAAACTGGCCGCGCCGAATTAAAGGCCGCGATACGCGCCCTTTTTGAGCGCGTCGATTTTGATTCAGTCTGGTTTTGCCTGGCGGTGATGTATTCCGGCGTTCTTACAAAAAAGGAGTTGGAAGCTGAAAAGAAAAAGCGCGCCGCCCTTCTTGACGAATACGAAAAAGGAACAATTAAAAACCGCGACAAAATGCTTTCCGCTAAAGCGCCATACATCGACATCTGCGCGATTGACCGGATGATTCAGATAATTCAAATGGAAAAGGAAACGCTGGGAAAGATGTGACGCTCCCCCTTTGCAGCGTCCGCAAGGACGCGGTAGCCCCGCTCCCCTTGTTGCCCAAAGGCCGCGTTTTCGCTACAATAGTTCCATTATGGAAAACACAAAACGCACTGTCACTTGCGGAGAATTGTCCGCTTCCGACGTAGGAAAAACTGTAATATTGAACGGCTGGGTTCACCGCTCGCGTGAGCTTGGCGGACTTACCTTTATTTTGTTGCGCGACCGCTACGGAATCACGCAGGTTGTCGTTGGCGACAAATCCAGCGACGAAGTTAAAAAAATCGCCGCCTCGCTAAAGAGCGAGTATTGCGTTGCAGTCAAGGGAACGGTTGCCGCGCGCTCCGAAAAAGACGTGAACAAAGACATGGCCACCGGCGCGATTGAAGTTGAGGCCGACGATATAGAGATATTCACCACAAGCGAACCGCTTCCCTTTGCGATTGACGAAGTGCGCCAAAAGGACGGAACGCTTGTCCTTCCCAACGAAGACTTGCGCTTGCGCTACCGCTACTTGGACTTGCGCCGCGAGCCGATGAAGCAGAACATAATCTTGCGCTCAAACGTGACATTCGCCACGCGCGAGTATTTGACCAAGCAGGGTTTTTTGGAAATTGAAACGCCCACATTTATCAAGTCCACGCCCGAAGGCGCGCGCGACTACTTGGTTCCAAGCCGCGTCCATCCCGGAAAATTTTATTCGCTTCCGCAAAGCCCCCAGCTTTACAAGCAGCTTTTGATGGTGTCGGGCTTTGACAAGTATTTCCAAATCGCGCGCTGCTACCGCGACGAAGACGCCCGCGGCGACCGCCAGCCTGAGTTCACGCAAATCGATATGGAAATGTCCTTCACCAACCGCGAGGAAGTTCTTTCAACGACAGAAGGAATGATGGGCTACATTTTCAAAAAGACGCTGAACTACGATCTTCCCGCAAAGTTTGACCGACTGACTTGGGACGACGCTTTCAACCTTTACGGAAGCGACAAGCCCGACTTGCGCTTTGACCTTAAGATTCAGGACGCGGCCTTTATGGCGGGCCTTAGCGACTTTAACGCCTTTAAGGCTGGAGCCGCCAACGCGGGAATGGACATCGAGCGCCACAAGCGAAGCGGACTCAAGGCGCTTGTCGTAAAGAACGTGGCCGACAAGTATTCCCGCAAGATGGTGGAAGAGTTGGAAGCCGTCGCAAAGAAGTACAAGGCAAAGGGACTTGCTTGGATGAAGGTCAACGCCGAAGGAACTTTTGAAGGCGGAGTTTCAAAATTCTTTGCCGGAAAGGAAGGCGAGATTTGCCCGAAGCTCGGCGCGGAAAAGAACGACCTTTTGCTTTTTGTCAGCGACGAAAAATGGCAGGTGGCCTGCGTCGCGCTTGGAGCGGTGCGAAAGCAGCTTGGAAAAGACCTTAACCTTTACAACCCCGCCGACGAATTCCACTTTGCCTGGATCATCGACTTTCCTTACTTTGCCTGGAACGAAGAAGAGAACCATTGGGAAACAGAGCACCACATGTTCACGCTTCCGCAAAAAAAATATTGGGACACTTTGGAATCGGATCCCGGCAGCGTAAAGGGCGACCTTTACGACTTGGTTCTTAACGGCTACGAGTTGGCCTCAGGCTCAATGCGCATCAACGACCCGGCCTTGCAGCAGCGCATCTTTAAGATTGTCGGCTACTCGCAGGAACGCGCCGAAAAGGCCTTTGGCTTTTTGGTCCAAGCATTTAAGTTTGGCGCTCCGCCGCACGGAGGAATCGCTCCCGGTCTAGATCGCCTTGTAATGCTTATGCGCCACGAGGAAAGCATCCACGAAGTCATCGCCTTCCCCAAGAACAATCTTGCAATGTCGCCGATGGATGAATGCCCCAGCGCTGTTGACCAGAAGCAATTGGATGAGCTGCATATTAAATGTGTTGAAAAAGAATAAAGGCGGGCGTGATGCAAGACTACAAAAAAGAATTCATCGACTTTATGCTTGAGTGCCAAGTGCTCAAGTTTGGAAGCTTTACGTTAAAGAGCGGACGCCATTCGCCCTTCTTTATGAACGCCGGCGCTTACGTTACCGGAAGCCAGTTGCGCCGCTTGGGCCAATACTACGCCAAGGCGATTCACGAAAACTTTGGCGACGACTTTGACGTTTTGTTCGGCCCGGCCTACAAGGGCATTCCGCTAAGCGTCGCCTGCGCGATTGCCTACAGCGAGCTTTACGGCAAGGAAGTCCGCTATTGTTCCAACCGCAAGGAAGTCAAAGACCACGGCGACGCGGGCATTTTGCTTGGAAGCAATTTGCGCGATGGCGACCGCGTTGTGATAATAGAAGACGTTACGACAAGCGGCGCTTCTATTGAAGAAACGTTCCCCATTATAAAGGCGCAGGGCGACATAAAAATCGTCGGCGAAATTGTCTCGCTTGACCGCATGGAAAAAGCCAGGGACTCCGACAAGCGCGCTCTTGAAATCATCAGCCAAAAGTACGGCTTTAAGACCGCCGCCATCGTCACGATGGACGAAGTGATTGAGGCCTTGTGGAAGGCTGACGGAAGCGGAGCCATTTCCGATGAAATCAAAAAGGAACTGGACGCGTATTATGCCGAATGGGGCGCCGCACGCTAAGGCGGAACGCTTGCAAGGCCAAAAAGCGCGGGGCGGTGACTGCTTGAAAGACAAAAAGGCGGCGGCAGGCGGAGACTGCATGCAAGACCAAAAAGCGGCGGCCCGCCTTGAGCGCTACCAAAAAATTCTTTGCCCCGCCTTTCCCGACTTTCTAAAAAAATATTTGTCGCTAAAAATTTTGGAGCGGCTAAAGGGCATAGGTCTTTTGTGCGGAACCGACTGGACGTCGCTCTTCCATAACCGCTTTTATTATTCGCGCTACGACCATTCCTTAAACTGCGCTTTGATTGTGTGGAATTGGACGCGCGACAAAAAAAAGACTTTGGCCGCGCTTTTTCACGATGTTTCCACCCCGGCCTTTAGCCATGTGATCGACTTTAAAAACGGCGACGCCCTTACGCAGGAATCCACCGAAGACAAAAACGCCGCGATGATTTTGGCCGACAAGGACTTGGCCGCCGCTCTGGCCCAAGACGGACTGGCCGCCAGCGACGTTTGCGACTACCACAAATTTTCGATTTGCGACAACGAGGTTCCCCAGCTAAGCGCCGACCGCCTTGAATACATGTTCCCAAGCGGAGAGGCCTTGGAGGGCTGGTTTAGCCTGCGCGCCGTCAAGCGCTTTTACGCCGACTTGTTTGTGGCCAAGGACGAGCGCGGCCGCGACGAGTTTTCATTTAAGACAAAAAAAATCGCGTTGGACTATTTTAGGCGCATTTTAAAAATCGGATATTTTTTGCAGCGCAACAAGGACAAGATTGCGATGGAACTTATGGCGCGCGTAGTGGACGCGGCCATAAAATGCGGCGCCCTCCGCGAAGAGGAACTGTGGCAATTAAGCGAGCGCGAAATTATCGGCCGCTGGGACGCGCTTTTGCGCGAAGCGGAAGGCGAGAAAGAAAATCGTTTGGAAGACCACAATTCCGTCGCGGCGCAATCGGTCGGCGAGCGCAAAACGAAAGGAGGCCCTCAATCGGTGGAGGCCGCCGCCTTCTTGGTCAGCGAGCAATCTTTTGCAATGCCAAAAACTAACGGTCAGCTAAAATCGAACGAGGCGCGCGACTTTTTGCGCCTTTACAAAACTTATCGCACAATGAAAAAAGTCCGCGGCTCTTCCGCGCCGCTAGACGGATATTTTTGCGTCCAGCTTGCCGTAAAGCGCCGCTGGATAAACCCGCTGGTCGCCGCCGACAGTCTTAGGCTTTCAAATGATTTTGTCGCAAGCCCCCGAACGAATGAGGCGGCGCCTCTTGGCATTGCAAGCGATTCCGCCGCGCCTTTTGGTCAGGAAACAGTCGCGGATGCAAGCCAAAAAGTCCGCCGCGTTTGCGACGTTTCCCCGCGCGCGGCAAAAGAGCGTGACCGTTTTTTGGCTTACAACGACACGCCGTACGCTTGCGTCAAGCTGGCGGGGTTGTGAAGGCGACGCTGTTAGTAAAATGTGATTCTATCATAGTACTGAAATTGCAGAAGATAATAGTCATCACGCTTATAATAAGCATACATGCATATATCATTGCTTGAATTTTTACAGAAAGAAATTTTCTCTCCTTGATCGCTAAATTCCGTTCCTTTCACCGTGAAATCAGAAATTGAAATGCAGTCATTGACGATTTCTTTATGCAGTTCAATATTCTTTTTTCCAAAATAGAACTCAACCATAAATCCTTGGAAAGTTCCGCCAGCTTTTGTAAAAGTCATTACTATATCAAAAACTTCATGCCCTCTAAAACGGCTGTTCGCTTTTTTGAAAACAATGCATTTAAAAGGCACATCATTGGGGCTTTTCGTTTCATATTCCTCAACTTGTTGCCATCCATCCTTTTTCATTCTTGGCAAAACTTTTTCAAGCTTTGCTCCAAAAGGAATGGAACCAAATCCTTCCAGACGAGTTGGAATGCTATCTTGCGCCGTAGGCTTTTCTTCTATGTTCACACAAATAGGCATGTCAAGTTGCAAGAAAAAAAGCGCGGTGAAAGAGACGCCAATTACCGCTATAATAATTATTATAGCGGTTTTTAGAGCCCTTTTCACTTTGACCGCATTTTTTTCTATGTTTTTTTCCGTTACAATCATATCCGAATCAAGCCTTTTTTATAATTAACGCAACGGTAATCCAGCGGCGTCTGTAAAATTATCAGAAAACATGAGCGTGAATAAATCATACAAGCCCCAAATAACGCCAAAAGTTCCACATGACAAGAAGCTCACCAACAAAAGCAAACCGCCGGATTTTGTCTTTCCTACATAAAACCTGTGCAAGCCAAAAGCTCCAAAGACAATCAAGCAAAGCAAAATTGCCGTTGATTTCTTTTTTTCGGACAAACCTGTCTGAACTGGGGTTGTCTGAGTCGTCTGACTTCCGTTTGTTTTTTTTAGTCCATCGCCTGTAACAATCATTTATTTTTCCTCCAATTGTTTTTGCTCTGATTTATCGTCACATCCAATTTGCATTGCAAGAGGTATGACTTTTACCAAATAATTTGCCAAGGCCGTAGCACCTTCTGGCAAAATCATATTCGCTGGAAAATCCGTAGTGTTGACAACAATCTTATAATCATTAGCTGGCATGTCTATAAATTTTATTTGCTCAAGCGCTATTTTTGCCTTCAACCTGCCACCCTGTCCAATATAAAGATTTTTGTTGGTTAAAAGAAAGCCATTCTTAAAGTTTTTTGTCCATGTATTGTCAAAAACAAGAAGGGCGTCTTCTCCCACGCAATCTTTTGCGTAAAGATTCACTGCCTTTGTCACAAAATACGGGTTTGAATCGGCAAGGCATACCTTGTCTTTGAAATCTTTTCCTGCGGTTCCTGCTTCTTTTAACGCTTCATAATACAATCTTTCTATTTCTTCTCTTGGATTCGCGCAAACATCAGGTTCGCTTGTTTCTTGCGTAGGCTCTTCCTCAACTTCTGGTTCTTCGTCTTCAATCTCATCCTCATCCTCCGCTTCATCTTCTGTGTAAACCAAAGTTGGATTGGCAGCTTCAATTGCTTTTATCGCTTCTTCCGAAGTCATAGATTCGAATAAATCCGCGATATCGTCTATGTCAGCCTCATTCGCTTTCGCAACAGCATCATAGCATTCTGTGAGTTCCTTTCTTGTTAAGGCAAAGAAGTGTTTGATCAATGCCATGTTGTAAATATGCGCCGGTAAAACTTTTTCGGAATTTGCCAACTCCTCATACAGAACCAAAACGCATGTATAAATCGCTACAACTTGCTCTCTGTCAGAATTTATCGCGCGTATTTCAGAAAAAAATTTTCTTGGACCGTCTGCATTTATTTTTTCATAAGCCAAGTCAATTTTATCCTCGATGGAAAAGAGCGAAACGCTTTCTTCACAAACACCAGAAAGGTACTCTGCAATAGTTTTTTTGGCGCTACGTTCAAGAACTGTGTTGTTTCCAAGCATAAAAACAAGAGTTTTTAACAAATCATTCTTATAGGAGTTTGCCTTTTTTGCTTCTTCTCGAGCCGAGTTTTCTGCTGCATTATTTGCAATCGCCTCAGAAAGCGAATCCATTACTCCATTCGCTAGGTTATGGCCTATGGTAGCCTTAAAAAAATCGAATCCAACGCCCATCATTTGCCTCGCTTTATTTTTATATAATCTTCATACAAATATGAATAAATTAAATCAACATCGTCATTCGCTGAGGAAAAACTGTTTCCTCCTAATTCATAGTAAACCAAGTATCCGTGAGGCTCTCCTGCAAAGCTTTGTATCGCATAAATCATTTTCAAGTCTTTGTTCTTCCACTTTCCAGAATAAATCACGCGGGGCATTCCGTCATCCAAACCTTGCATTTCCCATTTGCTTTCCTTGCATACGGTTTTTAGGAGTTTTCCGATTGTCAGTCCGTCATCAACTTCAGTGTTTTTAACGACATTAACAACTTTGTTATTTAAGAATCCTTTGGAACATGAATATAGAAGAATTATTACAATTCCAGCGCCGACTGCAAATTTCAAAAACTTTTTCATTGACAACCTCTTTTTATTCGTCTATTCGTTAATAATTATACGACTATTCCTATTAAATGTCAACGAAATTTTGAAGTATAAATAACGCATACTCGTAAGATGTTTTTATGGATATTCTAAAAAAGATTACAGACATGCGGCTGGAAAAGGGTTGGACAGAATACGAGCTTGCCGAAAGGTCGGAGCTTACCCAGTCCACAATTTCATCGTGGTATAGAAAAAGTCTCATTCCCTCGATTCCATCATTGGAGCGTATTTGCGGCGCTTTCGGAATCACGCTTTCGCAATTCTTTCAGGACGACGAGATGTTCTCAAAAAATATAACAAAAGAACAAGTGGAAATCTTGAACCGCTGGAACCGCCTTACGAAAGACCAACGCAAAAAATTGGCGGATTTTCTGGATTCAATCGGCTAAATTTCTCACGCTCTTGCGCCTCTCTCCCCCTTTGCATTACAATACCCCTTATGCAACTTTACATCATTAGGCATGGGCAGACTGTTTGGAACGCGGCGGGAAAATTGCAGGGCCGCACTGACATAGAGTTAAACCAAAACGGAATCGACGCGGCCGTCGCCTTGGGTCGCCGCCTTAAAGACGTTCACTTTGACAAAATTTTTTCTTCGCCGTTAAAGCGCGCCGTCCACACTGCGCGGTTGATTCGCGGCGAGCGTGACATTCCGATAGAGACCGACGAGCGCTTGATAGAAATGTCGTTTGGAATCGGCGACGGAAAGCTTTGCGACGAATGGTTCGCTCCGCAAAGCCCCTACAGGTTTTTCTTTACCGCGCCAGAAAAATTTCCAACCGCTCCCGGGGCGGAAAGCTTTGAAGACGTTCGCCGCCGCGTTTTGGATTTTATCCAAGAAAAAGTCCAGCCGCTTTTTGGCCAGGCCCAGCGAATAATGATTGTGGCTCACGGCGCCTTAAACGCTGGCATTACAAGCGGCTTGCAAAATCTTCCGCTAAAGGATTACTGGAGCGGCGGCTTGCAAGAAAACTGCCAGGCTCGGATTTTTGACTATGACGGAAACGCTTGGCGCCTTTTGCCGTGAGCGTGCCGATTGTAAAGAGCGAAAAAAAACGCCGCCCGTAAAAACGGGTCGGCGTTTTTTATGCGATTTTACAACGCCGCGTTAACGGACGTTGCGAAATCGCAGGCAAATAACGCAAGCGGGCTTGTCGTTATTTGCTCTTCTTGGCCGGCTTTTTAACAGCCTTTTTTGCCGCGGGCTTTTTGGCCGCAGTCTTTTTTACGGGCTTTTTAACCGCTTTCTTTGCCGTTGTCTTTTTGACGGGCTTTTTAACCGCTTTCTTTGTTGTCTTTTTTGCGGCGGTTTTCTTTGCCGGCTTTTTTACGGCCTTCTTTGCGGTTGTTTTTTTAGCCGGTTTTTTCGCTGCCTTTTTTGCCGCGGGTTTTTTTGCAGTCTTTTTGGCAGCCGTCTTTTTTGCCGCGGGTTTCTTGTCGGCGGGCTTCTTTTCGGCTACAGCCTTGTCTTCGATTTCAGAGTTTACGTTGGCCTGAACGGAAAGAACGCCGGCCTTGCAAGCCTGCATTGTTGAATAGCCTTCGCCCCAAATCAAGTTGTTTCCGTTGGAGGCGACCAAGCGGAAGCGGAATTCCTTTTTGCGGTCCTGGTAAACCTGCCATTTGGGGTTGGGGTACTTGGGTCCGTCTTTGATTGTCAAATCTTCGATTGGAGACTTGGCCAATTTTTTAAGAGCGTCAATCGCTTTTTTGCAGCTGGGCTTTGACTTGTATTGCTGAGCTGTGGCGATAACCTGTCCATTGGTGGCTTCTACATTAAAATAAAAACCAGTCTTGGATTTTCTGATAACATATTTTCCCATGTTTATCTCCTTTCTATATATTGTAAGCCCATTTTAAAAATAATGCAAACAAATTCTGCAAAAATATGAAAAAAAAATGAAAATGCAATTATTAAAATGAAATTGCAATTTCATTTTTTATTGACCGCAAGCGCCTTTGCGGTTATAATTTTTTTTAATTATGGAATTTAATTTTTTAAAGAAAAGCATTTTTGCCTCGCTGGCGCTTTGTTTGGCGTTCGCGCTCTTCTCTTGTACAAACGAAGTCGGCGACAATAATGTTGTAGGCTTTGGCTACCAGTTCCCTGAGGCGACAGGAATTTCCAGAGACTTTTATTCACAAGTCTACAACGAAAAAGGCGAGAAACAATTTACTGTCGTCACATTCAACTTGCAAGGCTGGGAAGACATTCCCTTTATAAGGCTTGAAGACGTTTGCAAGTTCATGGATTTTATTAACGACAGAGGCTGGAAATATGATGTTCCGCCAAGCGGAGAATGCATATATTCCTACAAGTATTATCAAAATGACGCTGGAACTGAGTATCCTGTTGAATGGAAGGACGACACGCTGTACTTTGACGTGAAGAACCAAACGATTTACAGCGATGACTTTACCCGAATGGTCAGCCCCAAGAACACTGTTAATAACGGCATAGGAAACGTATATGCGGCAAAAGCTGACACCGCGACAAAGAGCTCTCCAAAAATAGACTTTAACAATAATACAATATACGTCAAGACAAAAGAGCGGACGACAATCGATTTAAAAGCCTACGGCCTAAAGATGTTTGTCTTTGACACAACAAGATATAATTCCAATTCTTTTAATGGATATGAGAATGATTTGCTTGTTCCCTTTCAAGTGATTGCCGACACATTCTTAAGATACGCGGTATGCAGCTTTAACGGATTTGACTATTATGTGGGCATAGACGCCACAAGCGACCAATTGGCGACGACAAAGGCTTACGATTCAGGCCGCTTCGTCAGTTCCATCCGCAACCAGCTAAAGGCGGAATACAATTATAGAAACCTTTGCCTGCTCTTTGACAAAAATTATTGCCTAAAGGAGCGCAGGGGCGCTGTTGGAAAAGACAACATAGGCGCTTTTATCAACGACAGCATTTTTAATGCCGGCTTGGGCTTTGACTTGCTTTCCACCGACACCGCCACTTACGACACGGCCCTTGCAAAATTCTTAATGGGCTACATTGACGACGGCCATACCGTCTACCACGAGCCGTCAATGTATCAAAGCTACGCCTCCATCTCGCAGTACCAAAGATTGTCAAGCAGTTTTACCGGTCCTAGAGACAAAGCGCTTGGCGACACCCGTAAAGCAAGAATGGCTGACCGAGAGGCCCCCGACGGAAAGAAAAAGAAAAGGAAGGGCGTCTTTTATGTAAAGGAAGGAGATGTCGATAAAATGGCGGTCATCGTTTTTGACAACTTTTTGCAGGGCAACCCCGGCAATTCAACTGATTTGGAAGAGATTGCCGGCGTCAACACTTACTGGTTTTTGACGAAGGCCTTTGAGGACATAGCAGCGCATCCCACTGTAAAAAATGTCGTTATCGACCTTTCTTGCAACGGCGGCGGAGTCATTCAACAATGCATGCTCGCGCTCTGCTTTTTGCGCGACACAAACGACTTCTTTTTGGCGGAAAAAAACCACTTGGACAATTCCGTCGCAAAGTTTTATTATAGCATTGATACAGGCAGCGCCACTTCGCTTAAAAAGAACTACAACTTTTATGTTCTTACAAGCGGATTTTCATTCTCTTGCGGAAACTTTTTTCCGGCCATTTGCCATTACCAATTGGGCGTTCCGATTGTGGGCCAAAAAAGCGGCGGCGGCGGTGGCGTTGTAAAGCCAACGCAAACTTCCGACGGAGCCTTGTTCCAAACCTCAGCGTCGGCGGAAATGTGCGCGATTGACGCAAACGGAAACTATGTTTGCATCGACGCAGGCGTTCCGGTTGACCACGAGGTTCCTTACGACAAATTTTATTCAGGAACTTCCATCTACAAAGATTTGTATGACATGTTGAAAGGTTGGTATCCAACAAATTTCAATTAGCCAAACTCCTAAACCAATCGCATTGCTCGTCTATGCTCTTCTTCCCTTCTTTGGAACGGAGGTTGAGCATAAAGACATGATGCAGCTTTTCTTTGGAACTAGAATAGCGCTTGTAGCGGAAGTCGGCGCCGGCCTCGCAAAGGCGGCTTGCCATAAAGGCCGCGCTTTTTCTTAAAAAGTCAAACTCGGCCGTCACCACAAATGACGGCGGAAAATCTTTTGTCAGATGCTGGGCGGGCGAGGCGATTTCTTTTTCAAGCTCGGTTCCGCCGTAGGGCATAAGGGCTTGCAAGAGCGCCGCGCTTTGCTCATGCTCGCCGCCCGTTCCGTTTTGCAAAAAGTTATTCCAGTCAAACATTCCGCAGTTTAGGTAAAGGCCCTTTAGCGAAAGGCGCGCGGGCGTTTTCACTTGCGGAATTTTTTGAGAGAAATTTTTGTTGGACATAAGCGCGGCGTAAAGGGCCAGGTAGTTGGCGCCCGCGCTGTCGCCGGTTGCGAAAATGTTTTTTATGTCCAAATTATAGGCGGCGGCGTTTTTTAGGAGCCACTTAAAGACATTGTTTGCGTCTATGAGCGCGGAAGGATACTTGTGTTCGGGAGCAAGGCGGTAAGTGTAGTTTACAACCGCAAAGCCTCGGCGCGAAAGCTCCATGCAGTAAAAGCGGTACAATTCCTTGTCGCCGTAAATCCAGCCGCCGCCGTGGACGCTTACGATTACGGGTGTCGGCTTTTTTGAAGCGCGGACAGGCTTGTAAAGGTCAAGAAGGCATTCGTCCGCGTCCTTGGAGTAGCGGATGTCGTAAAAGCATTTTAGGCCTTGGGGGACTTTAAGGCCCTTGTCGCGCTTTTTGTCGTAGGCCGCCATTCCCAAGCGCTGTTCGTTTACGATTTTTAAAACGTCTTCTTCCAAAAGCATTGTGTCCTCCTAAAAACCGCGGGGTTTTATTTACGTTTGGCCTCGTTCCAAAACTCGTCCATCTTGTCCAAATTTTCTTGAACCATCTCTACGCCGTTTTTGGCGCACTGCTCTTCAACATAAGAAAAGCGCTTGTAGAATTTTTTGTTGGCCGCGTTCATCGCAAGCTCCGGGTCAACGCCAAGCTTTCGGGCGTAGTTGACGGCGGCAAAAAAGAGGTCGCCGACTTCTTCCTCCAAGTGGGCGCGGTTTTCTTCTGAGCCGTTTTGCCGCGCCTGTTCGGCGGCTTCGTCAACTTCTTTTAGCTCTTCCAAAATTTTGGCGCGCGTTGGCTCAAGGCTTGGCCAGTCAAAGCCTTTTTTTGCCGCCTTTTTTTGCATTTTGTACGCGCGCAAAAGGGGAGGAAAGCCTTGCGGAACTTCGTCAAGAATCGATTTTTGTTCGCGGCCTTCGACCTTTTCCTTTATCTTGTCCCATTGCGCCAAAACTTCCTGGCTGTTGTTCACCGGCTTGTCGGCCACGGCTTTTCCTTCGCTTTGCTCAAAGACGTGCGGGTGTCTGCGGATCAGTTTTTCGACAAGCTCGTCAAGTTCCTCCTGCAAAGTCCAGCCGCCTTCCCCCCGTTCCGCCATCTGCGAATACATGTAGGAAATCATCGTCGCGTTTAAAAAGACGTCGCCCAATTCTTCCTTTGCGTGAGGAGCGTCGTTGGAACTTATCGCGTCGACGGCCTCAAAGACTTCTTCCACCAAGTCGCGCCGCATAGTCTGCGGAGTCTGCTCGCGGTCCCAAGGGCAGCCGCCGGGCGCGCGCAAAATGCGAATCAATTCATACAAGCGGCAAAAGGCCGCCGCCGTCTTTGCGGAATCCTCGTCCGCGGCGCTTGCGTTTGTTCCTCGCCGGGAAAGGACGGAATTTTTGTCGAATGTTTTTTCCATAAGTTGAAGTCTAGCGCAAAAGCGAATTTTATGATATACTGTTCAGCATAAATAAAAACGGAGCGGCTATGTACGAATCTGGCGAAGATTATTTGGAAGCGATTTTAATTCTCAAAAACAAAAACGACGGCGACGTCCTTTCGGTTGACATTGCTAACCATTTGGGTTTTTCTAAGCCCAGCGTCAGCCGCGCGATGGGAATTTTGGAGCGCGAGGGCTACATAGAATTCGGCATTCACAATCGAATCGAGCTTACAAAAAAGGGGCTTGAAAAAGCCAGCGACATCTACGGCCGCCACCAGCTTTTGACAAAGTTCCTGGTGATGATAACCGGCGTTCCCGAAGACCAGGCCGAAGAAAACGCCTGCCGCGTGGAGCACGACATTGACGCGGACGTCGTTGAAGGCATCCGCAAATGGGTCGAAAAAAATTCCTAGACGCTATTGACACAATTTTAAATTTTTGCTAACATAGAACAACTTACGGGGGCGTAGCGAAGCTGGTTATCGCGCTGGCCTGTCACGCCGGAGATCGAGGGTTCGAGCCCCTTCGCTCCCGTCTAACCCATTCTCCGGAATGGGTATTTTTTTCAGTTCCGCTTTTTGCGGAATCGGGCAATAGCGCAGCTGGTAGCGCGCTACGTTCGGGACGTAGAGGCCCCCGGTTCAAATCCGGGTTGCCCGATATAACGCTTCTGTCTTTTGACGGAGGCGTTTTTTTTTGTTTGCGGAAGGCGGCCTTGCAAGCAAGTCTGCCGCCGCAAAAGGAACGAGTCAAGGCCTTGATTGCCCGCGCTCGCAAGAGCGCAGTTGAATAAATTTCAACTAGCAAAACGGCGCGTAGCGAAGCGCGCCTTGACTCGTTCCTAAAAAAGGCTCCACGCAAAAATCCAGATGAAGCAAATCACGCAAATCGCCTTTAGGCCCGTTCCCAAAAGAAAGCCCTTAAAGGCGCCGAGCGCGGCCTTTAGCGCCCTTTTTTTGTCGGAGGAATCGTGAATCATTTCGCCGGCAAAGGCTCCCAAAAAGGGGCCGACAAGAATAAAAAGCGGGCCAAGAAAGAGCGACACGACAAGGCCTATGTTGCAGCCCCAACTGGCCGCCTCGCTTCCGCCGGATTTTTTTGTGATGATTGACGGAAAAATGTAATCGATGGCGGTCACAATCGCGGCCGCGATTCCGGTCGCGACCAAAATCCAAAGTTCAATGCGGGCATAGGCGCAAAAGCTCGCGGCCACAAGGCCCGCCCACGCAAGCGGCGGCCCTGGCAAAACAGGAATGAAAGCGCCGGCAAGGCCCGCCAAAAGCAAAAGGCCTCCGAGTATCGCGAAAAAAATCGTTGGGTCAAAATTCATTTGCCCTTATTTTACGGCGCGTTTTTGTTTTTGTCAAATCAGGCATATGGCATGTCAAGAAACGCGCCTTGACAAAAAATGCCCGCTCTTTTATGCTTGCTTCTGCTATGGAAAGAACTATTGACGAACAGAGCGAGCGCCGCACTTTTTATAAATCCCTTTTTACGATTGTCGCTCCGATAGCGCTGCAAAACCTTTTGAGCGCGGCCGTAGGTTCGGCGGACGTAGTCATGTTGGGCTACGTGGGCCAAACCGCCATCGCGGCCTCGTCCTTGGCCAACTACGTTCAAATGGTGATGTTCCTTTTTTACATCGGCCTTTCGTCTGGCGTCGTAATGATGGCCGCGCAGTATTGGGGAAAGGGCGACTCCCATTCAATAGAAACTATTTTTGGAATCGGAACAAAACTTTCGGCCTTGGTCGGAACAATATTCGGACTTGCCGCGATTTTGGCGCCGCGCTTTTTGATGAAGATTTTCACCAACGACGAGGCCTTGATTTTCGCGGGCGCCGAATACCTTCACATCGTCGGCGTGTCTTACTTTTTGCTTTCGTTTTCGCAAATAATTCAGGCCACGCTAAAGAGCATTGAACGGACAAAAATAGTGACGGTAATCACGACCGCCGCGCTTTTATTGAACATTTGCCTTAACGCGGTTTTCATCTTTGGCTTGTTCGGCGCCCCCAAAATGGGAATCCGCGGCGTGGCCCTTGCAACGACAATCGCCCGCGTCGTGGAGCTTGCCTTAAGCGTTTTTGTGATTTACCGTTCCAAGGAAATTAAAGTTAGGCCGGAATGCCTTTTTAGGCGCAACGCGCTTTTGTTGCGCGACTTTGTAAAGTATTCGCTCCCCGCGATTGGAAACGAAGTTGTTTGGGGAGCGGGCTTTGCAAGCTACGCCGTCATTATGGGCCACCTTGGCTCGGACTTGGTCGCGGCGAATTCCTTGGTAAACGTTTTGCGAAACTTGGCCACAATCGTTTGCTTCGGAATGGCTTACGGCGGAGCGATCTTGGTCGGAAAAGAAATCGGAGCGGGCCAAAACGAAAAGGCCAAGCGCAGCGCGAGCCGCCTTGTAAAGAGCACGATTTTTGCCGGCATAATCGGAGCGGCGGCTCTTATAGCCAGCCAGCCCCTTTTGTTCAGAATGGCTAAACTTACCGAAGAGGCGACAAAAATGCTTTCGCCGCTTTTGTACATAAACGCGCTTTCGATTGTCGGCGCAACGATTAACACTGTCTTGATTTGCGGCGTCTTTAGGTCGGGCGGCGACGCCAAGTTTGGCTTTGTGCTGGACACAATCGCGATGTGGGCGGTTTCCGTTCCGCTTGGAATGGTCGCCGCCTTTGTCTTGCATTTGCCGCCGCTTGTCGTCTACTTGATTTTGTACTTGGACGAATTTGAAAAAATGCCTGTGAACATTTTTCATTACAAGAGCGGCAAATGGCTCAAGAACATCACTCGTGAATTTGATTAGGAATGCCGCCGCGCTTGCGCGAAATCAACTCGAAATAACGGTTGATGTTTTGCAAGCGACGGCACGAGTTGCTTAGACCTTAAATTGGTCGATTTCGTGGCCGATTTCCGCGATGGCGCTTGTCATTTGCGAACTCAAAGAACTCAATGTGTTCTTTGTGTCGTTGACTTGCCTTGCGCTTGAATCCATTTCTTGAACGCTTTGGTTTATCTTTGCGGAATTTTCCTGCAAGACAGAAACCTCGCTCAAAATCGTTTGGTTTCCGGCGGCCATTTCCTGCGAGGCGTTCTTTACCTCGCTTGTGCTGTCGCTCATTACGCGCAGGGCTTCAAGGATTTGCTTGGAGCCTTCCTGCTGCTCGTCCATAGCGCTCTTGATTTGGCGCACAAGCTCGTCGGTGGCCTGGATGCTTTCAGAAACCGCTTGGAAGGCCTGGCTTGAGTCCGCCGACGAGTTTGAAACGTCCTCAATCGAATCTTTGATTTTTGAAAGCTGGGCGCCGATTGTCTTTGACTGCTCGCTTGAAGTTTCGCTAAGCTTTCTGATTTCGTCGGCGACAACGCTAAAGCCTTTTCCGGCTTCGCCAGCGTGCGCGGCCTCGATGGCGGCGTTCATGGCCAAAAGGTTTGTCTGCTCGGCGATGGCCGCGATGGCGATGTTGGCTTCCTGCAACATCTCGGATTCGATTTCGATTTGCTCGATCTTTTCCGTCACAGTGTTTTGCTTGGCGATTCCTTCGCTGGCGTTGTCGCGCAAAGAGACAAACGAGCTTGAAAGCTTATCCACGCTTGTGTTTACGCTGCCGATGTTTCCGATCATCTCCTCTACGGCGGCGCTGGCTTCCGTCACTCCGCTTGACTGCTCTTGAATCATTCTTTCAAGAGACTCAATGTTGCTTGAAATTTGAGTTACGCCGCTCGACGTAGACTGAACGCTCTCGTTTTGCGCGGCTACGCTCTGCTTTACGGTGTCGATGCTCTTTAAGATTCTTTCAACGCAATTTTCCGTGTCGCTGATTCCGGCTTCCATGTCGCTGTCAGAAGCCGAAAGGTTGTCTTTTGAGGCTTTGATTTTTGAGACGATGCTTTGAAGCTTTTCGACAAAGGCGTTAAAGCCGTGGACAACCTGTCCGATTTCGTTGTTTGCCTTTGCGTCAAGGCGCTGGGTAAGGTCGGCGTTTCCGCTTGCGATGTTCTCGATGGCTGTGACGACGCCTTTAAGCGGCTTTATGGTGATTGCCGTCATGATGGCGGTTACAATCAAAATCATAAGCGCAAGAATCGCGTTGCCGGTAATCAAAACCGTTCTCAGACGGTCGGCGGTGGCGTGCAGCTGCTTTATCGGAACTGCGATTGCGATTGACCAAGAAGTTCCCGGAACGTTTCCGTAGCTTACAAAGACTTTGTTAACCCTTCCGTTCTCAACAAAACTTGTTTCCACGCTGTCCCGTTTTCCTTCAATCATGTTCTTGGCCATGATTCTTGTTTCTTCGTTGGCGTCTTCGGCTGTGATGAAGTTCTTTTCCATGACCAGCTCTTGCATGGGGTGGGCGATTACGGTTCCTTCTCCGTCAAGCATAAAGCCAAAGCCCATTTCGCCGAGCTTGATTCCGCCGATAAGGTTTGTAAGGTAGTCCATTCCGACAACGCCAACAAACATTCCAGCCAAACGTCCGGCGCTGTCGCGCGCGGCCTTTACGAACATTACGCTGACTTTGCCGGTGGCTTTGGCGATTGTCGGGTTGTTTACGACATGGTCTTCTCCGCCTATAATTCGTTTATAGTAGGCGCGGTCGCTGTGGTTTCCGCGCTTGCCGGAATCGTAGTAGGAATTTCCGGCGGGAGCGATGAACAAAACGTATGAGAAGCAGGAAGGGCGGCGCGAAATGTCGTCCGCGAGCCACTCTCCGATTTCGTCGGGGGAGCCGCCTCTAAGCACTATGTCCGCCCTTGTGTAGACGTCAAGTTCGTTCAAAGTGCCGTTTACAAAAAGGCTCGTCGATTCGATGTAGGCGTCGGCAATTTCCTTGATGTCGGCGACATTCGATTCAACCGTCTGCTTTCGGACGTCGGGGATGACAATCAGGTTTTGAACCACAAAAAGCGCCACTGTTACAAAAGCGATGACTCCCAAAAGGCGGGCAATCATTGTTGTTTTACGATTTGATTTTTCGGCCGGCATATTTCGCTCCTAGCTGTTGATTTTTTTGTATGCTAATTATTATATATCCTATCGGCAAAAAAAGCAAATTTTTTTACTTTTTACTATTTAATTTGTTATGCCATATATGCCGATAATGTAGGCAGTTTTTTGTTGCGAGGCGAACGATGAAAAAGACGATTGCGGTTTTGTTTTTGGCCCTTGCGGGCGGAATTTCATTCGCGCAGGGAAATTTGTTCCAGTTTAAGTACAAAGAAGGCGACGCGTACAGGGTGCTTTCCACCGTTCAAGAAGACGTTTTCTTTAACAATGTCTACCACCACCACGCAGAGATTCTTAACCGCGTTTCGGTCAGGGTGACGGGCCTTGACGACAAGGGGAACGGAATTCACGACGCTATATTTATGACAAGTGAAAATTCCACCGGAGCCAGCGGAAGGGCCTTTAGCTACGGCGAGGACTACAAGAGCGTCTTTACCCGCGACGCCGCCGGCCGCTATGACATTTCGGACCAATACTTTATGCCCGTTGTCCGCGACGTTCCGATTTTTCCGGACAAAGAAATAGAGCCCGGCTTTAGGTGGACCGCGCAAGGCCACGAGGCCCACGACTTGAGAAGGACCTTTGACATAAAGACGCCCTACAAAATTCCCTTTAACGCCGAATACGAATTTTTGGGAACGGTTCAAGAGGGCGAAAAAACTTTTTACAAGTTTGAAGTCCAGTACGAGCTTGAATATTCTGTTGACCTAAAAAAATACGATCCCTCAAAGGGCGAGGTTCCTGTGGCCACCCAAGGCTATTCTCATCAGTACATTTTTTGGGACATAGACAAGGGCTGCATCGACCATTACAACGAAGAGTTCAAGATTGAGATGCTGACAAGTTCCAACAACATACTGCGCTTTGAGGGAATCGCCCACGCCGAAGTGACCGACTTTACCCGCACCGCGGACGAGACGACTGTTGCCGCCGTCATCGAAAAAATAACAGACCTTGGAATCGACGACGTAAGCGTCACGGCCGGCGAAAAGGGCCTGACCTTGAGCATCGAGAACATTCAGTTTATGCCCGACAGCGACATCCTTATGCCAAGCGAAAGGGCAAAGCTTGACAAAATCGCGCAAATCCTAAACGCCTACCCAGACAACGACTTGCTTGTCACCGGCCACACAGCTTTGCGCGGAACAAAGGAAAGCCGCCAAAAGCTAAGCGAGGAGCGCGCCCAAGCGGTTGCCAACTACCTTATCCGCAACAAGGTCCGCGACAAGTACCACGTCTTTGCAAAAGGCATGGGCGCCGAAGTTCCCATCGCCGACAACAAGACAGAAATTGGCCGCGCCAAAAATCGCCGCGTCGAGATTACGATTATGGACAAGTAGCGGGAAGGGATGAAAATAAAATATATTGTTGTTGCAATTGTTGACGTCTTTTTTTTAATGGCCCTTTTATTATCATATTACTTAAAAAGGCAAATAGGATATGTAATATATAATTGGGCAACGCTTTGTTTTATGTTTGTTTTTGTGGTATGCTCACTCATATTAGCATTGCAATGCAAAAAAGTTTTATGCATTATTATACAGATAATTTGTTTTGCTTTTCTTTTTATAATGATTAAGTGTGATTTTTCTGACAGGTTTGCTTTATTAATCGAAGTTCCCAAAATCGAAAAGGGGCTAAATAATAATGAAAAAGTAAATGATGGATATATTTTATTTGACTGGGAGCCAGGTTTTCTAGATTATCAATGGGTTCTTGTTTATGACGAGAAGGATTCCTTGCAGTACGCGGCAGAGAAAAAAATAAAAATTCCGGAAGGCAAATTATATATACTGTATAGAGCAAAAAAATGTTTTTATCTATGCATCTTGAGACGATAAAATTTCTGAATTGCATAAATAATTATAAACGAGAATTGACTTGGGGAAAACAATGAAAATAATAAAATCATACATAATCCAGTTTTCTTTTATAATTGCAGCTGCATTCATGTTTTTATTGTTTACAATTTTTTTCATAAAGAATGACAAATGCATTCTTTTATTTGTCACTTTGCTTCTTGGAATATTGTTTGCAATTATGTCCACGTCAAGAATAGAGTATGACGAAAATGAAATTTTGATAAAAGTTTTTATTTGGACGAGGAAAATAACTATTAAACAAATAAAATCAATTACATATAGCGGAATACCGCATGTATGCACAGTTGAATGTTTGTCTGGAGATGTATATATGCCTCTATTCTATCCAAGGAAAAAAATTAAAGAATTATTTGAGCTTGCAAAGAGGATTAATCCTTCAATAAAAATCTTAAAACAATAAGTGGAACTTGGACAGAAAATATTAACGGGGATTCTTGATGAAAAGAATACCTATAGTGTTGCTTTTAGTTGGCGTTATAGTTTCCTCCATTAGGTTTTGCATAATAAGAAAATTTGAGCTTTCGGGCGGTTATTATATAAAGTCTAATTTAATTTCGGAGAAATGTTCTTTATATGCAAACAATAATAAATTGGTTTTAACTCATATTGGTGAATGGATGGACTCTAATCAATATGTATACGGATATGGAGACGGGAAAAAATACAAATGCTATCTGTTTGATAAGCTTTCAAATGAACTTGAACTGTTTTATAAAGTTGATGATTTTTATAAGGAATTGGAAACAAAAAATCTAAAATATGATATGTCAGACACCAAAGATTTAATCTATTATAAAGCAAGAAAAGCGAAATAATCTCCACCCCCACATATACCGTTTTCCGCCACCCGCAAAACGCAATTAATCCGCTCCAACTTGGCAACATTGGGCGATGTTTGGTATAATTAATTCAAAGAGGTTGGGTTATGAAGAAAATATTATTGCTTGTTTTCTTGTTAATTATGTCTGCAAATGTTTTTTCGGCGGAAGTGTATTATGACAGTGTAAAGATATATGGCGTGCCCGAAGATGTCTTATACAGATTTCCCATTACCAAGCAAAATATAACCAAATATTACGGCTGGATGTGTGAAAAACGTTCCGCGAAATTTAATGTTGAAAAAATAAAAAACTACAGCTTGCCTGAAAATTATGATAAAGATATAATTGTCCGAATCGATCTTGTATGCAATGAAAAAGTAACGACCCTTTGTTTTGACGATGAAAATATACAATGTGTAAAAGATGAAATAAAAAGGCAATTCGTTGATTTTTAAGTTTGACGCAAGTCCGGAACTGATCTATCAATTTCTTACCAAAACAAAATACGAGGTTTCTAAATAATGGATAAAAGTAAAGTTTCTAAAGCGGCTTTATTGCTTGATATGCTTGCGGAAATATTTGTATGTCTAGCTTTTTTTCTTCTTGTAGCCGTGCTAAGCGATGCAGGTTTTAGGCAGTTTGCTCTCCTGTTATGTGGAATTATAGTTTTATACTTTATTGCTAGAAATTATTTTTTCGTTTCTGTTGGTTCAGCGGCAGTCGGTATAAGATGGAAAAAGAATAAGTTTATTTTACTCAAAAACTGCATATATATTTCACTTATCATAGTTTTACTCATTCAGAAAATAATTTTTATAAGAATATTAGCAGGCTTGGCAATCAACAGCGATATTGTTTTTATGCTTATAAAAGGAAGATGGTTTTTGGATATTCTTTTTAGGATAGAATGTTGCAAGAGCAGGGGATGACTGGAGGGTTCTTCACCTCTTAGGAATATATTATTATGAAAAAAACGCTAGATTTACATGACAAACAAATATTAAAGATTACATCAAATCCGATTGATGGATGCATGCAATTATTAATCTCCCAAGGTCCTGACAAGGTGCTGGAAATAAACATCGCAGGCATTAGAAAAATCACGCAAGAAAACATGGATTGTCTTTCTTTGTTTTTCGAATCTGCCGGAGGCTTGGACAGCGGATATATTGAAGATGTTGATGATTGTCATAAACTCTTCTTATCGGGAATAATTGATTGGAATCAGGATAAATACGACAATGTAAATTGGAGTTTTTTGTTGGAAGCCGATAATATAGAATTGACGTATTTGCCAAAGTCAGAAGAGGAAATAAATAGGTTGATGGATTTCTGTATTTGGGGATAAAATCAAGGTATGGCAGGTGGAAATGTGAAAGACATGAAACACATAATGATTCTGTTGTCAATTATAATTCTAACGATCTCTTTTTATTCATGCCGAATAAATAAGAGCAAGGAGAATCAAGCAATTAACGGCAACAACCTTGATGTAATTATAAAGAATAATAGCTCTGACACTTATTATTTTAATATAAGTGATATTGAACATCCATCTTGCTTTGTAAACTATGTCGATTCAGAGAGAAAAATCAAAGAATTTAATTTCTCCATGAAGCCCATGACTGGCGATATAAAAAATGACATAACCATATGGCCATCGAGCTTTTCATACAAACTAGATCCAGCCGATGAAATAAAACTAATGGTCAAACTTAAACAAGGATTTGATGACTACTATAAGGTTGATATTGATGAAACAAATTTTGCTGTCACAGAAAAGTTAATAGGCAAAGCTCTGGAAAAGTATTTTTATATATATTGCAGCAGGGATATGTTTAGCTATAACGGTTGGCTTTCAGATTACTCTGAAAAAATTAATGAATACGGGATAAAATTGCAAGGCGCGCAAACGGCTGGCAAGACTATAGTATTCGAAATCAAGTGACGGCCCGACCCTTTCAAATATTTGAATGATGTCGGTTTTTTTTGTTACTCGTTTTTATGCATTTCCTTAAAGCCCGCTATACATTCTCGCTTTGTATAGTGGTCTAGTATATTATACTTGCTTATGAAATGCCATAAAAGTCTTTAAATTTTCTTTTTTTAAATTTGTTTAAAATATTTTTAAGAATTTTAACAAGCATATAACGAATTCAATAAAAAAAATGAAACAGCCTATCATTATTGAAAAGAAAATTCTCCAAGTAACAGCGCTAGGTTCTTGCTCCGGTTTTATACTGTATAATAAATAAGGCAACATGAATAAACAGCAGGAAAATAGCAAAAGCAAAAAGACAAATGATGGAATTTGGTTTTCAAAAAAACGTCCTAATAATACAACAATAACTAAGATTGATGCAGATAAAAAATTACATATCAAAAATCTCTTTTTTATCATTGTTGCGCATCCTTTAATTTTTAGACACTTTAATTGCTTCGTCAACAACTTCAAGAACAGCGATGTTTACATTTTCAAAATATTCATTGATTAGCGCTAAATATTTTGAGGATATTGTAAAAGAGCCTTGAAGCGTTTCCACACATAAATTAAATTCAGCATTTTCAATTTCTGAAATTGACTTATCGATGGCAATAATGGATTTATACTGATTTATAACCTTTTCAATAACTGCTTCTGTGTAATCTTTATCGCAAGTTAGAACGGCATACCCTTCTATCTCTTTTGAGTTTAATCTAGGATTTAAGTCTCCTCTCTTGTGATGTTTTGTAAAAACACATCCTGTAAGTTGCATAATCATTTCAGGGTCAAATTTTTTTCCTGATAATATTATGTCTGCAAAAATTTTCATATCTTCCCTTTGCGTATGACATCAGTCTTTGTATTATAGCGCTAAATCGCTTTTTTTGCTAGGAATAGGTGTGATGTTAAATCATTTCATGCAACTTTTCAAATATTCTTCAAGTTTTAGGAGTTGTTCATAGGAATCTCGTGTTTTTGAAGACAGTTTTGTGTTGTTATAAGTAAGCAGATTTGTTTTCCAATGAACATACTCAACTGGAGTATATCCGTCAATCTCTTTATTTAAATCAACCCCGTGTTCAACAAACCATGGAACAATATTAAAAAAATCCATTTCTATGGCATTTTGTATGTATGGAAAATTATCATCCAATGGCAGTTGCATTTTAGACAGGCTAGTCAAAAGCTCTGGCGCCTTTTTCCACGCGTCTCCATACGTCAGAAGTTCCGCTGTATGAATATCGCCAGCTATAAAGGCAAAAACTTTATTTTTGTTTGAAAATCTTGAGAGTTTTTCTTTTGAGCCATAGTCAATCAAGTATCTAAACACTTTATATCCATAAGATTTATAATAAGTTTCATCAAGATCAAAGTTATCCAAAACGCAATCAAACAGATCATCTTTCGCAATTTCCGCGCTGGCCATTAACGAGTCCTTGCGTTCAGTCGCATCTAGTTTTGTTATGTCAGCCCCTTTTTTTATGAGTTCGAGGCAGGCGTCGACATCTTCAAATCTTATTGCGTGTTGCAACAAAGGCAATCCATCGTAGATTTGATTTGGAGATATGCCTTTGTCAACCAAAAAAACAAGCATTTTCCCATGCTTCATTTTTATGCATGAGTCCAATAATTTTTCCTTTTGCTCTGCATCAAAGCTCATTAGAGCTAGGGCTGCTATTGTTTTCTGTTCGTTAAATGCATTATATTTGGATAAAATGCGATTGCATTGAATTTTTTGCAAACTGCAACCAGATAAAAACAGCCCCGTCAACAATAGCGGAAGAAAAATAGTCTTCATTTATTTAGACCCCTCGCTTTTGCTTTAGCTCTATCTTTTCTGTTTCCGCAAAAGTCATTGTTCCATTATAGCGCAAAAAAAAATAAAAAATATAGCGTGTTTGCGCCGCTTATTATTTTTTTTCTCTTCTTGATTTTCCTTAATGCAATGGGATATAATATAAATTAATAAGGAGGTTCTTAATCACATCAATGGCGATTTGTATGCCTACGCGGGGAATAATCCGGTACGCTATATAGACCCCGATGGACGTGAAGCTGGAGATTTGTTCGATTCACCGGACGAAGCAGCAAAGGATTTTGCAAAAAATTAT
>OCVV011350329.1_pt1 | contig 89134 bp, 85 predicted proteins | sample 1539721 | NCBI WGS metagenome assembly OCVV01 (sample SAMN02144230, study PRJEB22623) | gut metagenome | biome: sheep rumen | host: Ovis aries | place: New Zealand
TCAACTGATGCGTGTTCAACAGATGAAGCTATAATTTTTTTCTTTCTTTTTCCGTAAGCCTGACATATTCCCCTTATTGCAAGGTTATTGCTTTCGGTTGCGCCTGATGTGAATATTATATTTGTGCTTTCGGCACCTATTGAATCAGCTGTTGTTTTTCTGGCACTGTCAAGCATTAACTGTGCATCAAGTCCTGCCCTGTGCAGAGATGAGGGATTTCCGTAATTTTCGGTCATGGCTTTCAGTGCGGCATCAACTGCCTCGGCACATGGTTTTGTTGTTGCGGCATTATCAAGGTAAACTGACATTTTACCTCTCCTTTCATAATACATACCTTATATTATAACACATATCATTTCAAAATGCCATAGGATTTTCAAAAAAAATAATAAAAGATTTTTTTCAGGAAATTTTTAACTTCGCAGATTTTTTTATATGATTTTTTATTTTTGCGGTGATATAATATTATTACAGTCAAAACAAAGGCACTTACAGCGAATATTGATGATATTTCAGAATCTCGCTTCAATCATCTTTTTTTACTAATGCTATGCAGTATGATGACTGATGTTTTTTTATGTGCCTTGCAGGGACTGTTCCTTCACAACAGTCCGGCAGATAATTATGGATACGATTTTTTCAGACACTTACAGCAATCCTTAGATTTCACGGTCCGAAATTATGACGTGTCTTGTATGATTGTATTCTTTTAAAAAGCACATACAGCAATTCCGCTGGCGCATAAGACTTAAAATCTTACTTTTTGTGCTTTGTTCACCTCATATAACGGCTCATACAGCAGATAAAACCGAATTTTTATTTTTTGAAACGTGTAAATATCATAAAGAAGCACTTACAGCAATTTTGTTTTCTTTCCATGAAAAACGTTTTTTGTGCTTAGTGTGATTACGTTTCATACAGCAATCGTTTTACGGAGTTTCAAAGATATATGTTACGCTCTCATTTACGCCTTGTTTATGCCTTGTGCAACAGGTAAAGCTTCATAGCCTCAAATGGAGATGCATATTTTTTTTCCTTTATGAGCCGTGTCACAAATCTTTTCGGAGGCGGAATCATTCCGCCTCTGTTATCCCTTTTGAAGGAGGATATTTTTATGCTTGATCACCTTAAAAAAGAAGCCGAAAACAATCTCACATACACCGAAAACGGTGCGCTTACTTACAGAACTTCGGGAAAAGCCTGTCTCGACCTTTTCTTTAAAGCAGGTGCTATGAGAGGTCAGAAAGCAAACGATATATATATTGCTTTCAAAAATGCTTTCAAGGAATCCCATGAAATCGCCATGAAAATATTGTTCTTTGCAAGGGACATAAGAGGCGGTCTCGGTGAAAGACGTTTCTTCCGTATAATTATGGAAAAGCTTGCCTATGACAATCCCGATGCCGTCAGAAGAAATATACCCTTTGTCGCTGAGTACGGCAGATATGATGACCTCCTCTGCCTTATCAAGACTCCCTGTGCCAACGATGTTTTCAGCCTGATAAAATCCCGGCTCGATACCGATATCGCTGACATGAAAGAGAACAAGCCCGTTTCGCTCCTCGCAAAATGGCTTCCCTCCGTCAATGCATCTTCCGCAGAAACAAGGAAACTTGCAAACAGGATTTCTTCAAAACTCGGCATGACAAATGCTGAATACAGAAAAACTCTCTCCGCCCTCAGAAAACATATCGACATCATCGAAAACTACCTCAGACAGGTTGACTATTCTTTCGATTACTCAAAACAGCCCTCAGGTGCTATGTTCAAGTACAGAAAGGCTTTCATGAGAAATGACAACGAAAGATATAACGAATATATCAATAAAGTCATCAGCGGTGAGGAAAAACTCAACGCCTCCACTCTCTATCCCTATCAGATAGTACGCACAATCGCACACGATTACAGAAATCCAATAAGTGAAGACGAGAAACTTTCCCTCGATGCATCTTGGAAAAGCCTCCCCAACTACGAAAATAACGAAAATGCAATAGCTGTAATTGACGGCTCAGGCTCTATGACCTGCGACTGCGGCGGTGTTTCTCCCATTGATGTAGCCCTTTCACTCGGAATATACTTCGCTGAACACTCAACAGGTGAATTTGCAAATCATTTCATTACCTTCTCCGAACACCCCAGACTTGTCGAAATAAATGGAAATGATATATACGAAAAAGTTAAACACTGTCTTAGATACAATGAAGTCGCAAATACTGACCTCGAAGCAGTTTTCAACCTCATTCTCCGCACCGCTGTTAAAAACAAACTCCCTCAGGAAGAACTTCCCTCCAAAATATATATCATCTCCGATATGGAATTTGATTACTGCATCGAAGGCGGAAACAGTATGACCATGTTCGAGGCCATGAGAAGCAAATTCCTCAAAGAAGGCTACAAACTCCCCGACGTAATTTTCTGGAACGTTTGCAGTCACGGCAATAATATCCCCGTTAATTTCTCCGAAACAGGCGCAGCACTCGTTTCAGGATTCTCCCCCATTATATTCAATATGGTTATGGGCGAGGAAATCTCCCCCGAATATATCATGAACAAGATTATCCTCAGCGAGAGATACGAAAAAATAAAATAACCTCATAAGTAAGCAAAGGCATTGTCAATATTTTCATAAAAATTGTTGACAATGCCTTTTTTATGTGATATCATAGTTCATAGTGTAAATCTGAAAGGAAGGTCAATTTTATGTCAGAAGAAAATTTCTTTGTTTCTACTCTTGAAGCAGCTTCCAAGCTCCCTCTTGTAAGAATAGACAGAAACGATTTCTTAACAAAACAATTCAAAAATACTGAATATGATATCTATGATATAATAAACAAAGGTCCTGTAAATGCAGGCATTCCCAAGGAAAAACTCAGAAAAATCGCAAAGGGCGTTATAAAATTTGAAGGTACTCAGGTTACATTGATTTCCACTGCCGCAGGACTTCCGGGCGGTCTGGCAATGATTGGAACAGTCCCCGCTGATATGGCTCAGTACATGGGATACCTTATAAGAACCGCTCAGAAACTCATGTACCTCTACGGAATGGGCGATATTAACGATATTTCCGACGGTTCAAAAAGTGCAATAATTATCGCTCTGGGTGTAATGCTCGGTGCAGAAGGCGCAAACAACGGCATAAGAGCATTGTGCAAAAGCTTTGCCGCAAATATTGAAAAGAAAATCGCTCAGAAAACCCTCACCAAAGGCACTTTGTACCCCATTGTCAAAAAAATCTGCGCCCAGCTCGGAATAAAACTCACTAAACAAGGCTTTGCAAAAGCTGTCGGAAAAACAGTCCCTATAATCGGAGGAATAGTATCAGGCGGTCTTACTGCCGCTACATTTATCCCAAGCTGTAATCATCTCCTGAACGCTCTTGAAGAAGAAATGTACTGATATATAAAAACTGCTCCCGTGGGAGCAGTTTTCTTATGTGTTTTTCTTTTTAAGCATCAATAAATTTTTTCAATACCAAAAGCAAATAATTTTTTATATATTTTTTAGTAAAAATACACATATAGTCCGTAGTTTTTAGAGCGATTTATATAATTTATGAAGAAATTGTTAATTTTAACAGAATTGTAATAATTTGGTAACTGTTTTGTAATGATTTTTTCTCTAAAACAATGTATAATGTAAGTGTTAAACATATTGTAGGCAAAAAATCTGAAAGAAGTGTGAAAGACATGAATAAAAAAATGAATAAGGTTAAATCAGCTATCCTCAGCGGTATGATTGCTGTCGGTTCTGTTGCCGGTTCTTTTGCAGCCGTTGCTCCCTCTCTCAATGCATCTGCTGTAAGCAATGACAACTATGCTAAACTCCTCCAGTACTCTCTCTATTTCTATGATGCTAATATGTGCGGTAAAAATGTTGGCGAAAGGTCTGCCCTTACATGGCGTGACGACTGCCATACTTCCGATGAAGTTGACGGCGGTTTCCATGACGCAGGCGACCACGTTAAATTCGGTCTGCCCGCAGGCTATGCCGCATCTGTTCTCGGTCTCAGCTATCAGCAGTTCGGTGATGCATTCGATTCAACAGGTCAGACCGCTCACCTCAAAATGATAACAGACCACTTTGCAGAATTTTTCAAGAACAGTACCACTCTCTCAGGCGGAAGCGTTTCAAATTTCGTTTACCAGATTGGTGACGGCTATGCCGACCACGATGAATGGTGCGCTCCCGAAGTACAGGGACCTTCAAGCAGAAAAACTTTCTCAACAAGTGCAGGCGCAAGCGATATCGCCGCTGAATATGCAGCAGCCCTCGCAGCTAACTATGTAAACTTCGGAAATGCGGAAGACTTGACTTATGCAAAGGCTCTCTTTGATTTCTCAACAAAATATAACCAGAAAGCTACTGACGGTGTAAACGGCTTCTATGCTTCATGGGACTACTATGACGATCAGGCTTGGGCAGCAGGCTGGCTCTACCTCGCTACAAAGGATAATTCATATAAATCATTCCTCGATACCTACATGAACACAAGCGATGCAGGTGCATCAGGCATGGACGGTGCAAAATGGGGTATCTATTCAACTCTCAGCTGGAATAACGTAAGTATGGGTGCTGCTCTCCTTCAGGGTATCATCAACGGAAGTTCTTCCGATGCATGGGGCAAGGTAACAACCTATATAAACGACAAGGGCGGCAGCTCAGACAAATGGTACTGGCAGGAAAAATGGGGCAGCGCAAGATATAATACTGCACAGCAGTTCGCTGCACTCGTAGCTTCAAAGAACGGTGCAAAGGATTATTATTCATGGGCAGCAGGTCAGATGGATTATATCCTCGGAAATAACCCCTTCAATACAAACCTCGTAGTCGGCATGGAAAGCAATTCTTCAAAATATCCTCATCATCGTGCAGCATCAGGCTATTCAAACTATGACGAAATGGGCAATAATGACGGTTACAGCAGTAAGGGTCATGTTCTCGTAGGCGCACTCGCAGGCGGTCCCGAAGCCGAAGGCGTTTACCATGATACTGTTCAGGACTACTACTGCAACGAGGTAACTCTTGACTATAATGCTACTCTCGTAGCCGCAGCAGCAGGTCTTTATTCAAAATATAAGACAGGCAGCACTGTTGACCCGTCCTCTATCCCCGGTGTTGACGGAAGTTCAGTTACTCCCATAGAAACTACTCCCCAGCCGCAGGAAACAACTACCATAAAGAGCGATGAAACTCCCGTTGAAACAACTACTACAAAGGCTGATACTACTCCTACTCAGACAACTGTTCCACAGCAGAGCAGTTCGGGTACTGACAAGGAAGCTACTATTTCAGGCTCAAACGGTGAATATACTTTCAATCCCGAAAATGCTGACAATATCGAAATCAAACTCACTATGAACTCAGGCGATACAGAGGGCAATGGTGCAATAGGTTTCAGTGATGCAGCAGGCAACTGGACTCAGGTTGAATTTAAACTCAGTGTAAGCGGCGGAAAAGCTACTGCAACTGTTTCAGGCGAAAAACTCAAAGGCGTAAGCAACGCTAAACTTATGATTTGGTGGCCCACATCTGCTACTATCGACAGCGTTACTCTCAAATACAATAACAGCACTCCTCAGCAGGACGTAACAACAGCCGCTCCCGTTATAACTCCTGTTGTAACAACAACTACTACTCAGTCACAGGATAATGACCCCAAGACAGATAATATTCTCTACGGTGATGCTAACCTCGACGGAAAAGTAACTATCTCAGATTCAGTTGCTATTCTCCAGTACGTTGCAAACAACAGTAAATATGGTCTTAACGATCAGGCTAAGAAAAACGCTGATGTTGACGGTAACCCCGGTGTTACAGGCTCAGACGCAGCAGTTATCCAGAAAGTAGATGCAGGCATTTACAGCCTTTCTCAGCTTCCCCTTTAATTTCGGCATAAACTTAAAATAATAAATCCGCTTTCCGTAATTTCACGGAAAGCGGATATTTTTTATTGCTTATTATACTGTTTTATCCGAACTGAACGATTAATCCATGTCAGGATTTCAAAGGGAGCTGTGAAACATCATAAACACCTGCATCTACCTGCTGTAAAACTGCGGCGTCCTTGCCTGTAACACCAGGGTTACCGTCAACGTCAGCATTTGCCTTTGCCTTGTCATCAAGGTTATATTTTGAAGCGTTTGCAACATATTGGAGTATTGCAACAGCATCAGAAATACTTACTTTTCCGTCAAGGTTTGCATCACCGTAAACTACATCACCTGTAACAATTTCAGAGGTGGTAGTAGTTGTATTTTCAGATACGAGATTTTCGGTTGCAGTTGTTGTAGTTTCCTCAGGAATTTCCTCATCATAGTCAAGACCGTCAATTATTGAATAGAAAGATTCCTTTGCGGAATAGTCCTCATTGAAAAGGAGCGGAGTTTTTGATGCTCTCCAGCTCTGGTCATCGGTAGTTCCCCAGAATACAACAGCCGAAATCTTGTCTGCATATTTTACAAGAACGTCCATGATATCGCTGTAATACTGAGCCTGTTCTGCAAAGTGGTCTGTATCGTTTACGGTTGCATCAAGTTCTGTTACCTGAACATCAAGACCTGTTTCAGTAAATGCCTTTACAGCCTTTTCGTATACGTTTACAGCGGGGAATGCATCGCTTCCCGAACGTACATCAAGATGTGACTGCATACCGATACCGTCAATGTAGTGACCGTCAGAATTTATTTCCTCAACCATTTTGATGATAGCCTGAGTTTTCTGTGGCATATATTCGTTGAAGTCGTTATAGTAGAGTTTAGTCCCTTCGGGGGCATATTTCTTGGCAAATTCAAATGCAGGCTTTATGAATGAGTTGTCACCGAAAACCTTTACCCACGGTGAATTTTGAGAGCCTTCCTCCTGAGAACCTGCCTTACGATAATTTCCGTCATCGAGCCAGCATTCATTTACAACGTCCCATGCATAGAAGTCAACATCGGGATATTCTTCCTTTACTGCTTCAAATACATTCTTGATATAGTTTTCCATACGCTGGAGCATTTTTTCTTTGGATACCCATTCACCGTCATCTGCATAGTTTTCCTTAAAGAACCATGTGGGGGTCTGCTGATGCCATACAAGAACATGACCTCTTACAGGGATATTGTTATCTCTTGCAAAATCAAGAATCGGGCGTGCTGCTGCGAGGCTTACCTGCGGATTTGTGTCATCACCCTCCTCGGCGAGTGCAAGGCAGGCATTTTTATCAAGGACTGCATCGGGTTTGAGTTCGTTGCCTGCGGTGATACTGTTGAAATGTTTGAGAATGAGTTCCTTTGTTGAATTGGGAGCGAGTTCCTTTACAGTGGTTGCTGTACCAAGTTTAAAGTATTTGCTGTAAACATTTTTAAGTGACGGGAGTGACTTGTCAAGATTATTGGGTGCAAGGCTGATACTGAAATCATCTACCCACAAATCTGTTTTGTCATCGCTCTCAATGTATACTGAAACATCTTTTGAACTTTCAGGGAATGAAAAGCTTGTGGTAAGTTCTACCCAGTCGCCCTGTGAAACTGCCTGTACAAGGTTGCCATAAGTAGCTTCGGTTGCTCCTGCGGGTGTCTGCTGAATAGAGATTCTCACATTGTTGTACCATGCAGCCTTTACCTTTGCGCTTACGACATATTTCACATTTGGTTCAAGGTTTGAACTGCAATCAAATGACGGACCGTTCCAGCCGCTTGAACGTCCTGTAACGGACATAACTTTACTTCCGCTTGGAGCAGAAGCATCATCTGAAACTTCTATCACAGAAGTATCTCTGTCGCCTCTTTTGGAGAATTTTGAAGTATCTCCGTCCTCAAAATCAGATGAATAAATTATTCCGTCAGTGTCCTCGGCAACCGTAACAATTCCCTGTACGGGTGCAAGTGACATTGCAGCACAGAGTATTCCTGCAACTGCGGCTTTTAAAATTTTTCCCTTCATTTAGACCATTCCTCCATACGGCTCTCAAAGAGCCATTAATATTACACAAACATTTTACCACAAGTATTTTAATTTGTCAATATTATATGTGGAGAAATCACAATTTTTGGTAAGTGAATCGCAATATCAGAAAAGACTTCTGATTTCTTTCAGTGTCAGCATGGGCTGAAGTGCCGAATTTAAGGCAAATGATATTAACTGTGCGGAACGCTCCGCAAGGCGGTCTATATTTCTGGAAGTAACTACCATATCGCAATTTTCGCCCATATTTTCCGTGATGTTTCTCAAATCAACAACTGTCGGAACTCCTACTGCTATGACGGGGATTCCGAGTGAATATGAAGATATTTCTTTCCTTGAATTTTCCACTCCGCTGCCGGGTGATATGCCTGTATCGGTTATCTGAATTGAATTTCCGAGGCGGTTTATATCCGAACACGCAAGAGCATCTGCCGCAATAACTGCCGAGGGCTTTATCTGCCTGCAAAGTGCGGATATTATTTCAGCCGTTTCAATACCTGTCTGTCCAAGCACTCCGCCTGCAAATACACTCACTCTCCGCAGTGATTTCAGAAAATTATCCTGATGTGCAAGTTCATCTTTCAAATGCCTTGTCGCAAGTATTTTTGATGCTGTGAAAGGTCCTATTGCATCAGGCGTTATATCCCTGTTTCCAAGACCGCATACAAGAATATCTCCGTCAGGTATAATATTTTTAAATTCATCAGCCAGTTCGCATATCATTTCATTGTCATCACCGCTGAAATCTCCGAGATTCTTACATTCAAGCGTTATATACTTTCCCTTATGCTTTCCCATGCTTTCAAAAAAACTGTCATCATCTATTATTATTTCTGTTATATCAAAAATTTTACCCCTCTTATTCCTGTGAACATTATCATATTTCTGATATTCACTGATACATTCGTCCGCCATATCCGTTCTCTTGTACATAATATTCTCCTTTGTGCATATTGCTGAGTTTCAACCCGCAAAATTTTATCAAATATTTCCGTTTTGCCTATTGAAATATCTCTGCAAAAATGGTATAATTACAGTTGTCTCAGTATGATAACTGTGCGTTGCAGTTATCGGGTACGCTATGCCGTACTTATTATCTGTATCTTTCGGCTTTTTATGCCGATTATTTTAAGGAGGTGCAATTAAAATGCCGAATATTAAATCCGCTAAGAAAAGAGTTAAGGTTAATGCTTCAAAGGCTGCTGCAAATAAAGCAAGAAAGTCCGAGCTTAAAACTATCCTCAAAAAAGCTGATGCCGCTGTTTCAGAAAATGCTGCAAACAAGGAAGATGCTATCAAGGTAGCTATCAAGAGAGTTGATCAGGCTTGCGCTAAGGGTCTTATGCATAAGAATAAGGCTGCAAGAAAAAAATCTCAGCTCGCTAAGAAGCTCAACGCTTCAAAGTAATCCTTTGATATAAAAATAACCCCTGTCGGAAACTCACGTCCGACAGGGATTTTTTGTTGCTGACTGATATTAACATTCCCATATATCATAGTCAACTATGTTACTGTAATTTCTGTATAAAGCATTTACTGCATCTGATTCAGAACGCAGATTTGTATACATACCTGTGTATGTCTGAGTTGCTCCGTTGGGTAACTGAACAACAACTCTGTACCTGTAATTGTGATACATAAATTCAACCTCCTTTCCTTTAATTTGTATTGTATATATTATAACACCTATATAAAAAAATTGGTTCTAATGTAAGAACAATATGTGCATATTCAATAATTTGTATGATTAAACAAATAAAAAATTGTTTTTTGTGCATATCGCCTATGGCATATTTCAAGAAAATATGTTAAAATTAAGCTGTATGCATTAAGTATTTTAACTGTGGGAGGAAATCATTATGAAAAAAAACAGACTTAATTCAAGTATACAAACGGCAGACTGTTATCACAATATTGCTTTAAGCAATCAACACTCGGCGGATATATTGCTGAAAAGCAATATTTACAACGAAGCGTCCTATATGTATATTCAGGCTATGGAAAAATTTGTAAAGGAACAAATTTGCCGAAGGGTTGACGTTACTAATCAATATTTTGCAAAAAGAATCCGTGATACAGGACATCAGCTTGATAAGTCAATCGAATTTCTGGTAGAAATCTGTTCGGGAAATAATGTTGCTCTTAAAGAACAGCTTAAAACTCAACTTATACATAATGTAATGGGAGATATGAGATTTTCTGCTATACATAATAATCTCCGATATCCACAATATTCTGAAAATTTCAAAAATTATACCATGATTGAATTTTCTCAAAAGGATTGTATTCACCTGCGTGATATGACAAATAAACTTATCAAGTTCATGAATGATTTATATCGCATAGTATAGTAAATATAGTTGATATCAGATATATTTTTTGTGTATATCGCCTATGGCATATTTCAGTAAAATAATAAAAAAATCCGCAGACGAAATATCTGCGGATTTTTATGCAAAATTTGAATTAAATCAAAACTTATCTTACTTTCTTTGCGATATCGTCGAGAAGTTTTCCGAGGAGGTCATTCTGTGACATTGAGCCGAGGTCGCCCTCACGTCTTGAAGTTACGGAAACAGTATTTCCTTCTACTTCCTTATCGCCGACAGTTACCCATACAGGGAGCTTTTCAAGTCTTGCGTCACGGACTTTCTTTCCTACCTTTTCAGCCCTGTCATCAATTGAACAGCGTATGCCTGCGGCTTCAAGCTTTGATTTGAGAGCGTTGCAGTAATCAAGATGACGGTCTGCAACGGGTACAATTCTGACCTGTTCAGGGGCAAGCCATAACGGGAATGCACCTGCATACTTTTCAATAAGGAGCGCAAGAGTTCTCTCATAGCAGCCGATAGATGTTCTGTGGATAATATACGGATTTTTCTTAGTGCCGTCAACGTCAACGTATTCCATGCCGAAACGCTGTGCAATAAGCATATCTATCTGAATTGTTATAAGTGTATCTTCTTTTCCGAATACGTTCTTTATCTGGATATCAAGCTTAGGACCATAGAAAGCAGCCTCATCAATTCCGATTGTATATTTTACGCCGAGGTTATCAAGAATATTTCCCATGGCAGTCTGAGCCTTTTCCCACTGTTCAGGAGTACCCTCGTACTTGTTGTTCGGGTTTGCGGGGTCCCACTGTGAGAAACGGTAGGAAACATCTTCTGCAAGTCCGACAGTTTCGAGCATATATTTTGCAAGTTCAAGACAGCCTTTAAATTCTTCTTCAAGCTGTTCGGGTCTTAATATGAGATGTCCCTCTGAGATAGTAAACTGACGCAGACGTATAAGTCCGTGCATTTCGCCTGAATCTTCTTTTCTGAAAAGAGTTGAAGTCTCGCCCAGTCTCATAGGCAAGTCACGGTATGAACGCTGTCTGTTGAGGAATACCTGATACTGGAAAGGACAAGTCATAGGACGCAGTGCAAGACATTCCTTTGAATCGTCATCAGGGTCGCCGAGAATGAACATACTGTCACGGTAATGGTCCCAGTGTCCTGAAATTTTATAGAGGTCATTTTTTGACATATAGGGAGTTTTTGTGAGCAGGTAGCCACGTTTTTCCTCCTCGTCCTCAACGAATCTCTGAAGTGTCTGGATTATCTTTGCGCCTTTCGGGAGAATTATGGGAAGTCCCTGACCTATATAGTCAACTGTTGTAAATATTTCAAGTTCTCTGCCGAGTTTGTTATGGTCACGGAGTTTAGCTTCTTCACGCTGTTTTATATCGGCTTCGAGTTCGGCAGCCTTCGGATATGCAACTGCATATACACGGGAGAGCATTTTATTTTTTTCGCTTCCTCTCCAGTAAGCACCTGTACATGAGAGAAGTTTGAAAGCCTTTACAGGAGCAGTGGTCATGAGGTGAGGACCTGCACAGAGGTCAGTAAATTCGCCCTGTTTATAGAATGAAATTGGTTCGCCCTTGTCAGCGTGTTCCTCGCAGAGTTCAACCTTATAGGGTTCGTCCATTTCTTTGAGTTTAGCAATTGCATCTTCGGGAGAGAGTTCAAACTGTTCAATAGCGATACCCTCTTTTACGATTTTTTTCATTTCAGCCTCGATTTTTGTGAGTTCTTCGGGAGAGAAAGGCTTTTCGAGGTCGAAATCGTAGTAGAAACCGTTGTCAATTGCAGGACCTATTGCAAGCTTTGCATTCGGGTAAAGTCTTTTTACAGCCTGAGCGAGTATATGTGATGCTGTATGCCAGAAAGTCTTTTTTCCGTCAATTGAATCGAAAGTACATACTTCAAATTCGCAGTCGTTTTCGATAACAGTACGCAGGTCTTTTACTTCGCCGTTTATTTTGACGCAGCAGGCAGCCTTATAAAGACCCATACCTATACCTTTGATTATTTCGCTTGCGGGGGCAGCGTTTTCAATTTCACGGATACTTCCGTCTTTGAGTTTAAGATTTATCATAATAATTTCTCCTTTGTTTGTTTTATGTCATCAATAAGTATCCCAGCCGAGAATTTCAAATTCATCTTCATAGAGTTCAAGCGAGAGGGGATTTTTAAGGTATCCGTCATTATTGTTTACGCTGAAACAGAGAACTACTCCGTCATCGTCAATATCAACATAAGCCTTGACCAGAAGCATACCTTGTTCAAAAGTTTCGGCAACTCCTTCATAGTAGCCCTCATCGCAGACAAGCTGTGCGATACTTGATTTACTGCGGTTGAGTCTGTCGAGTTTTGCGGCTACATCGCTGAAATTGTCCATAATATCCTGCTGTTCCTCAACATAGAAACGGATAGTGGCATCTTTTTCCCATATTTTGTAGACAATCTCATAAGCTTCTTCTTTTTCGTTGTACTTTATCATGTTCATAAATATCACCTCTTTTTTAATCGGGAACGCAGGGCAAAAATAAATTGTCCATAAAATAAACAAAAACCGCCCCTGAGTCTGCAAAGACAAAAGGGACGGTAAAAAGCCGTGGTTCCACCCTGATTCACACGGATATCATATCCGCATCTCATTGGCTCGGTAACGGGAGCAGCCGGCGTTTATTGGACGCACTCGGAGGCGGTGTGCATATATCTTATACCATGCCGTCTTTTCAGCTATGGACGGCTCTCTGTAATGATAAACAGCGATATATACCTTCCTCGTCAAAGATTTAAAAATATCTTATTGATATGATAACACATAACTTTCATTTTGTCAAGCACATAATTTGACAATTTACAAGTGCATAATCAATGCAATATGCACAAAATTTCAGAAAGATATTCATTTTATCTAACTATTGACTTTATATATGAAAAATGTTATAATACATATGGTTAGTTCTAACTTTTCTTTAATATAAAATAACAGTTGAGGTGATTTTTTATGATGAAAAAAAATCTTGCGATTATTCTTTCTGCAATAACTGCTGTTGCCTGCCTTTCACCGATTGGCGCAAATGCGTTGGGAAATGTAAGCTCAGAAGACATGGAAGCTGCCATAAGTGAACTTTACGAAACCGATTACAAGGAATGGGGTATATATGCTTTCGATGATTTTGACGGAATTAAAGTAAGAGCCTTTCAATCTGTTGACAATATAAGAGATAATATCGTCGCAGTTTATGACGGTATGTCACTTTACATGACATCTGACAATATAGCAGAAGTTGAAAAATATATGAAGGAAAATTATCCCGACTATACCATTACAAGCGGATATGATGTGAACGGATACAACATAGTTGCAAATACAGACAATTATGATGCTACGGGTACGGAAATAAGAAATATCTGCAACGGACTTAAAGAAAAAAATCTTATATCCGCTTTCGACTATCAGAACAGCACATACAGCCTGTATTACCTTAATGTCGAACCTTACCTGACAGGATACGAACTCAATCCAAAAAATGCTGATGAAACTGTAAAAAAACTTACAGATTATATAAAGGACAACAACCTCAGTTTCAGTGTTGTTACTTTCAATACCGAAGAGAAAAAAATTATGGAATTTGAAAATGAAGATATACTCCCATTTGAGTATACAGCATACGTCGATGCAGACGGAAAATATCCTTATTTCTTCTCTTATCCGACAGTATGCCTTATTCCTGATGAAGGCGTTACCGACTACGAACACAGCCAAGTTTCAATAAATATAGCAAAAGACCTCGGTCTTGAAGTCACTCCGAAATATGACAGCTCTCTGAGCATAGGAAGTGTTTCTGTCGGAAATGCACACGTTGATGTATTCAATTCTCTTTTGGGAGATGCAAATGACGACAAAAATGTGAGCATATCGGATTCTGTCAGAATCCTCCAGTACCTCGCAAATTCTCAGAAATATGCCCTCTCCGCTCAGGGCGAATTTAATGCTGATATCAACAATACAGGCGACGGTGTTACAGGTCTTGATGCAGCAGAAATACAGAGACTCGATTCAATCGGAGCATTAAAGAAATAATATGAAAAATCCCGACTAAGTTCGGGATTTTTTTATTGACATATTTCATCTTTCATATTATAATTTATTTATATTAAATGAAAGGAATTTTTTTCTATGCAGAAACTCTATAAAGTATTTATGGGAAAAGCTAAGTGCGCTGTCGATTTAGGCGACGGCAGCGAAAGAGGCGAATATGTGAATCAGGACTATATATTAAATAAACTCGGCAGACCTCACCGCAGTATAAGCCTTATGTACTGTTATTACCCTCTTGATGAACAGTTCCCTCAGCGTATATCGGAAGCCATGAAAGACGCAGAAGTTTCTTTCCAGTGGGATTATCCCTATGATGACTACTTCACATACAAGGGCGGCATAGGCGGAAATCTCAACGATGAACCCTTCAACTATATGCGTGATATCAGAAAACACGGTCAGGACGTTACACTCACCCTCACTATCGACCCCCATGTTACTGATGAAATGATTGCGGCTATCGGTAAGGATTTGAAAACTTTCGGCAGAATTTTCCTGCGTATAAATCACGAGGCAACAGGAAACTGGTTTTCATTCAACAAAAGAGCAAGCTATCAGGAAGTTGCGGATTTCTATTGCAGAGCATCTAAAATTATAAAAGAAAACGCTCCCAATGTTCAGACTATCCTCTGCATAGGCGGTGTCGAAAATCAGGAAACAGGCGAAATCGAAAAGGAAAAAGAATTTTCTCAGGCTGTAAGAGAAACCGATATATGGTCTGTCGATAAATATATGGCTCTGCACTGGGGCTGGCCTTATGATGTCGCTGAATCAGGCGGAAATTCCCACAGCAGAAGTTCCGTGAAAGATACTTTCGATATGACTAAGGCAAGCTATGAACGATTTAAATATATAAACAACAATATCAGCAAACCTATGGTTATGAGCGAATTTAATGCTGACGGTGATGTTACAGGTGCTTATGAACAGGCTGAAATGGTTAAGATGTTCTGCGATATGATTAAGGATAGTAAAGCTGAATGGTTCACAGGCTTTACTTTTTATCAGTTCCGTGACCGTGGCAGACTCGGACTTGAAATTCAGAACCCCAATAATGCAGATGTCGGCATTGAACAGCCTGTCATGAAAACTTACAGGGATATCATTCATGATGAATGGTTCATGCCGTCAATGAATATCGGTGATGAAATTTCACTTCCCGTAACTCTGCGCTGGGGAAATTCAGAAGATGCCGAGGGTATTGCAATTCCCGTGCATTTTGATAAAAACCCCCACTTCTGCGAACTCGTTTTCGATGACGATTCAAACCTCATGATAGAAATTAACGGTCGCTGGTTCTATAAGTCACCGCAGGCTGAAACTATTGACCTCATGCCTGCATTTTTTGAAAAGCCCCTCGAAAATTCCGCTGATATGACTGTAAATATATTCGCTCCCCCCGCATCAGGCGAAAATGACATCTCCACACAGGACGGTTTCTTCAATTATTACTATACTCTTGAAAAATTACCAAAAATCAGAATATTAACCTCTCCCGTTGAACCGAGCAGAGACAGAAAGGATTTTTAAATGAATACTTCAGCTATAATTGTATGTGCAGGAAATTCAACAAGAATGGGCGGTATCAATAAAATTCTCCTCCCCCTCGGAAATCACCTCGTAATCGGCAATACAATGCTTGCATTCCAGAACTGCGAAAGCATTAAGGAAATTATAATTGTCGCAAGAGAATCAGATATCCCCACCATTCGGAAAGAAGCCGAAAATACAGGCATTACAAAGCTTAAAGAATGTACAACTGGCGGAAATACCCGTCAGGAAAGCGTTATAAACGGCATTAAAAAAATATCAAAGGATTCCCGGCTTGTCGCAGTACATGACGGTGCAAGACCACTCGTAAAGCCTGAACATATCGAAAAAGCTATAAAAGATGCTAAAGTTTTCGGCGGTGCAACTCTTGGTGTTCCTGTCAAGGATACAATCAAAATTGTTGATGACGATATAATTACCGATACTCCCCCACGCAAATCCCTCTATATAACCCAGACCCCTCAGATTTTCAAAAGAGATTTGTACTTTGAAGGCATAGACTTTGCCCTTGAACACGGTCTTGATTTCACGGACGACTGTCAGCTTGTCGAGGCAATAGGCGGTAAAGTCTACATGACAATCGGTGACTATACCAATATAAAAATAACTACCCCCGAAGATATCAAAATCGCTGAAACACTCCTGAAAATGCGTGATGAAAAATAATATAATAAAGAAAGTATTAATCGCCCTGCACGGCTTATTTCAGGGATTTATCGGCTTATGGTGGTCATTTGTGGGGATAGCCTTTATAACTCACCCCGATTCGTCACCGGGAACTAAGGACTGGGAAGAAGATAAGGATTTTATCCCTGTCGGCTATATTATGATTTTAATATATTTAATTATTCTCGCTGTAAGCTTTTACATTTTCAAAGAAAAGAAATCAAATATCATTGCATTTATTATATCGCTTGCTGTCGGTATTGCAGGCTTTGTGATATTTGTGCTGAAAATTTTGTAATTTAAAAAAAGGAGAATCTTATGTTCAGAATAGGTCACGGTTATGATGTGCATAAACTCGTTGAAGGCAGAAAATTAATTCTTGGCGGTGTGGATATTCCGCATACTGTCGGGCTTTTAGGTCATTCGGACGCAGATGTCCTCGCCCATGCAATAATGGACGCTATGCTCGGCGCACTTGCTCTCGGAGATATAGGTCATCTTTTCCCTGATACGGACGATAATTTCAAAGGTGCGGACAGTATGAAGCTTATGGAAAAAGTTGTTGAAGTATGCCGTGAAAATGGCTATCGTATAGGCAATATTGACGCTACCGTCATAGCACAAGCCCCGAAACTCGCTCCGCATATAATTTCAATGCGTGAGAATATTGCAAGGGTCTGCAACTGTGATGTATCACAGATAAGCGTCAAGGCAACTACTGAGGAAAACCTCGGATTTACAGGCGAAAAACTCGGTATATCAGCCCATGCAGTCGCACTCATGATGAAAATATGAAAAATCCCCTGTCGCAGGACAGGGGAATTTATTTTATCTTATTTTTGAACCGACAGGTATTGAATCATCAGCGAATACAACTTTTATTCCGTCAGGAGTATCTGCGGCACATATCATTCCGAAACTTTCAACGCCTCTTAATTTAACGGGTTTAAGATTTGCGATAAGCTGGATTTTCTTTCCGACAAGTTCTTCGGGAGTATAGTACTGAGCGATTCCTGAAACTACCTGTCTTCCGCCCATGCCGTCATCAAGCTGCAAACATAAAAGCTTATCGGATTTTTTAACCTTTTCAGCGGATATTATTTTAGCGACACGGATTTCAATTTTAGCGAAATCGTCAATGGTTATTTCGGGGGCGAGTTCAATTTTTTCAGCATTTTCCGAACTTTCAGCCTTTTCGCTTTCGGAAAGCTTTGATTTGGCTTCAGCCATATTTTTCTCAATAATTGAATTGAGTTCTTCAATCTCTTTGTCAACATCTATTCTGGGGAATAAAATTTCACCCTTGTGAACAGTTACATTTTCGGGAAGAACTCCAAATGTGCTTAATTTTTCATACTCAACATCTGATTCAGATGCACCTATCTGCTCCCATACTTTTGGCATAGTAACAGGCATGAAAGGTGAAAGCAGGGTTGATATTATGCGTATTCCGTCAAGGAGATTATAGAGGACGCTTGCAAGTCTGGGCTTTTTGGAATCGTCTTTTCCGAGAACCCACGGCTGAGTTTCATCAATGTATTTGTTTGCACGGTCAACGGCTTTGAAAATTGATTCAAGTGCGCCCTTGATTCTTGTGCCGTCCATTTCCGTTTCAACTTCCTTTACAGTATTGAGGACGGTATTTATAAAATCATTGTCAATATCCTCTGCCTGACGTTCAGTCGGGAGAGTACCTCCGAAATACTTGTCAGCCATAGCAACTGTACGGGAAACGAGATTTCCGAAACCGTTTGCAAGGTCGGAATTTATACGGTTTATCATGATTTCATTTGAAAATGCACTGTCTGCACCAAGAGCCATTTCACGGAGAATATGGTATCTTATTGCGTCAACTCCGTATCTTTCACCGAGCATAAACGGGTCAACGACATTTCCGAGGGATTTGGACATTTTCTGATTTTCGCCTGATTTATTGGTGAAAGTTATCCAGCCGTGTACAGCGAGATGTTTCGGCAGGGGCTGTTCGAGAGCCATGAGCATAGCAGGCCATATAATTGCATGGAATCTCATAATATCCTTTGCAACCATGTGAACATCAGCAGGCCAGAATTTTTCGTAGTCGTTATATCTTTCGTTGAGGAATCCGAGGGCTGAAATATAGTTTGAAAGTGCATCTATCCATACATATACAACGTGCTTTTCATCAAAGGTTACGGGTATTCCCCATTTGAAAGTAGTTCTTGAAACGCACAAATCTTCAAGACCCGGTTTTATGAAATTGTTTACCAGTTCAACGGCACGGGTTTTGGGCTGGAGATAATCTGTTTCGGTGAGGAGTTTTTCTATTCTGTCTGCAAAGGGTGACATTTTAAAGAAATAAGCCTCTTCCTTTGCGAAAGTTACAGGTCTGTGACATTCGGGGCAGCAGCCGTTTTCATCAAGCTGTGAATCAGTCCAGAAACTTTCGCAGGGGGTACAGTATTTTCCCGAATACTCGCCCTTGTAAATATATCCCTTGTCATAGAGCTGTTTGAAAATTTTCTGAACGGTTTCAATGTGGTAATCGTCAGTTGTGCGGATATAACGGTCATAATCCACATTCATATACTTCCAGAGTTTTTTGAATACAGCAACGATTTCATCAACATATTCTTTCGGGGTAATGCCCTTTTCAGCGGCTTTCTGTTCTATTTTAAGACCGTGTTCGTCCGTGCCTGTGAGGAACATTACGTCATAACCCTGCATACGTCTGTAACGGGCGATTGAATCACAGGCTACTGATGTGTAGCAGTGACCGATATGGGGATTTCCTGACGGATAATATATCGGTGTAGTTATATAAAAGTGTTTCTTTGACATAAAAATCTCTCCTGTCTTTATGATAATATGTATATTATACAACATTAAATTAATTTTGTCAACAACAGATATTCTATAAAAATATTGACTTTAAAATTCATATAGTATATAATATTATTGTCATAATAATTTTCAGGGGTGATAAAATGAAAAAATATCTTGGTCAGATAATATTCAATCTTGTGATTGCAGCGGCAGCGTTTATTATTTTCAGAAGTGATTTCATATCGGGTTCTGTTCTCTCAATAGGCTTTATAATTCTCATCATGGCTGTTATAACCGCAGGAAACGGTTTATTCATAAAGCTTGACAGTTCAGGAAAAAATTCGTTTCAGAAATCATATATAATTACAGAAGATACTTTTGAAAAGCTCATAACTCCGCAGGACTATGCAGACGTTATGAAAAAACTCACGGATTATAATGTGTGCAGTTCCTATGCGTCCAAAATGCTCGAACAATGGGAAACTTTCCGAAAAAAATCCGAAACTCTCGATACTCTCTGTTCAGGAGGCGGTGTGTATGATGTCGTAAGTAAAGACGTTGAAGAGGTTATGCTCAGAAATATGAAGCTCTTTATGAAAAGAACCGCTATTATCCAGTCAGCAGCAAGAACCGAAAGAATAGATATGCATAAGTCCTACCTCTATGAACTCACTGAAAAAAACAATAAAATCCTCAACGACTATACAAAACTTCTCGTTGAAGTTTCCCAGATGACAGAAAAAGGCTCTGACGGCTCAGATGTCGAATCACTCGAAATGCTCATAAACTCAATTAAAAATTATCGTCAGGATATCGAGAAAGGAGATATATAATGAAAGGAAAAATTTCTCTGATAATAGCTGTCTCAGCTATAATCGCAACTACAATTCTCATAGGTTCGGTTCTCAAAAATCCCGAAAATAAAAAATCCGAATCAGATACACAGATACCCGTATCTCAGGAATCCGCCGAGGATACCATGAACAGCATAATCAAAAAACTTAAAGTCAACGAAATGTCAAAAGTAAAGGGTACTGTTGACTATTCCGATAACCTCTCCGCAAACCTCCCCAATATCGAAACTAAATACCCTCTTACCGTTAAAGGTGACGGTGATGTTGATATAGAAATATTCTCCACTTCCGAAAAAGCAGGCAAAAATAATAACGGCTGGCTCAACGAAACAGCTGAGGATTTCAATAAAAACAGATACAAACTCTCGGACGGCTCTGTCGTTTCCGTAAGCATCAGAAGTATTCCCTCAGGTGCTTCATCAGACTATATAACAAACAATGTCTATATTCCGCAGGCTTATACCCCTTCAAATACCCTTTTCGGTGAACTCGCAGTCGCAAAAGGCGCAAAGCTTACCCTCGAAGAAGAACAGCTTGTCGGAAATACCGCAGGTATCGCTCTCGCTAAAACTGTAAAAAATTCAATAGATTCAAAATACGGTCAGACAAATTTTCAGACTGTCGTGGATTCAGTTCTTAACGGTGAACTCCAGCTCGGATATACATATCCCTATACTTCCGCAACAGGTCTTAATTTCCTCGTAAATGCCCTTTCATATTTTGACAGTGCCGATATGATGAGCAGTTCATCAGTCGAAAAATTCCGCAAGCTTCAAGAAAATATCCCCTTCGTATGCTATACCACCGACCAAATGGTAAACGCTATGCAGAGCGGTACTTTACAGGCTGGCGTTGTCGAATATCAGGCTTATATAAATAATGCCTCGCTTAAAAGTTCATATGAATTTATTCCTTTCGGCTATAAGCACAGCAACCCCCTTTACAGTGTCGGTGAACTCTCCAAACAACAGAAAGAAGCCCTCGATATGTTCCTCGATTTCGCCATGAATGACGATAATCAGAAACACGCTCAGGAATACGGTTTCAATAACGATATAAACTTTGCCTACAATACAGAAACAATCAGCGGTAATGATATCATCAGCGCACAGACACTCTGGAAACAAGAGAAAAATTCAGGTACTCCCACTATTGCACTCTTTATTGCAGATGTTTCGGGAAGCATGAATGGTGACCCCATAATGCGCCTTAAAACTTCTCTCCTCGAAGCCTCGAAAAATATAAACAGCGATAACTATATCGGTCTTATTTCTTACAGCGACAATATAATGATAAATTTACCGATAGCACAGTTTGACCTTGAACAGCGTTCATACTTTGCAGGTGCTGTTGAACACCTTAATTCAGGCGGAAATACCGCAACTTATGATGCACTTTTGCAGGGCGTAAAAATGATAAACGATATGAAAGAACAAGTCCCCGAAGCAAATACTATGATTTTCCTCCTCAGTGACGGTCTGTGCAACAGAGGCACTGAATATGAAACCGCCCAGAAAATCGTTAAATACTACGGAATACCAATTTATACCATTGGCTACAATGAACAGATTGATTCGCTTAAAGACCTTTCGTCAATAAATGAAGCCGTATATATAGATGCTGACAATGATGATGTAGTGTATGAACTCTCCGCACTTTTCAATGCACAGATGTAACAGAAAAACCCGAAAGCATGACTTTCGGGTTTTATTTATTCACATGATTTCACACATAGAGATACTGTTCATCTTCCTGAGGCTGTTCCTCGGAATATTCATCGGGATAATCCTGCGGAATTTCTTCAAACTGCTGTTCATCAGGCTGAGTTTCCTCCTCGGCAGGCTCGGTAGTTTTTTGTCTTTTGGGAGCATTGGCTTTCATTTCCTTGTATTCGTCAAGAGTTAAAACTCCTTCTGAATTGTAAAATCTTGCAAAATCCGCCCTTGAACAATATTCCTCGGAATAATTTCCCTTTGCGTCGGAAATATATTCACCGTACCACTGTCCGCTGAAAAGCCATACTGTATTGTCTCTGAAAGCGATATCCACATCAGGTACTCTGCTGCACTCGCTTATTGCTATAAGCTTATCAGCACCGACAATTTTCTGCATGGCTATGAACTGTTCATATCTGCTTTCAAAGTCATCATCAGGGTCAAGGTATATATCTATTGCAGCGATATCGAAAGTATTTTTTGCGACAAGAGTATTTGAACTCTGACCATTCCAAATCCATATCAGATTATTCAGTCCGAAAAATTCCGTGTATCTGTCATACATCAACTGCCACAGCCAGCTATAAGCTTCCTGACCGTCCGCACCCCACCAGAACCAGTCACCGTATGCTTCATGCAGGGGTCTCCATAAGACGGGGATATCATTTTCCTGAAATGTTTTGAGAAGTTCCGCCATATTGTCCATATCCCTTATAAGACCGTAGCACTGTTCGGAAATCTGTCCCTCACCGTACAGACCTCTTATATCTTCCTGCGACATATTTGATATATCTATATCAGTAACGGCTTCGGAAAGTTTGAAATCCGTTTCCTCGGTATATACGGAGGATTTTTCTGACGGGGCTTCCCAGTACCACATAAGGCTTACAAGACCGCCGTTTTTATACCATTCAACTGCGGAATTTATATCTTCCTTACAGCCGTCAAAGGATTCGCCCTTGTTATTGAGAGCGGAACATCTTATAACGGGATATTTTCCCGTAGTTTTGTTTACAAGTTCAAGTTCGCTGTTTTTGCTGTCTGAAACGTACTGTGCGGAAATGATATATTCGCCGTAATTATCGGAGAAAAATTCCATAAGTTCCTTTGCGCTGTCGCTTGCATCGGGATTTACGGGAGTTCCGTCAGTGCGGTAGCTTATTTTATTGAGAGTTGTATTATTCGAGAATTTAAGATAGTCTATCTTGATATTTCCTTTGGGGATAATTTCAATTTCAGCCTCGCCCTTGTCGAGATAAACGCCATAGACTGTTATAAGGGTAAACTTTCCGTTTTTGCGTGTTTTAAAACTGTCGAGTTCTTTTCCGTTGAGCAGGACGGTGCAGTTTACGGCTTTTTCTGCGGATATGCTGAAAGAAAAATCATAGTGCTGATTAGAAGGAGCTTTGACGGTAAATTTCACGGACTGACTGCCGTCATCTTTGAAATTCGTAAGATAACCTTTACCGCTGTAAGGCTTGTTGCTTTTAGGTTCGCTTGTTGGTTCTTCGTCTGTATTTTCGTCAGAATCCTCTTGCGGAGTTTCTTCGGGAGGGCTGATATTTTCACCTTTTGGGGATTCGAGTTTAAGGACATCACCGAAATCGGTATCTTCCGCCTCATAGATATCAGAGACTTCCCTTACTCTTATTTCGGGGTACGAAACGGGATATTCGGGGTATGATTCGGGAATTTCCTCACTTGGCTGAGATGTTTCCTCCGTAGGAGTTTCCTGAGTTTCGCCTGCATTTACTTCTGTATTTTCGGGGCTTTTATTATTTTTATCCGTGCAGGCTGAAAGGCATGAAACACAAATGACGGCAGATGCCATAACAGAGATAAAATTTTTAATATTCATATTTTTCCTTCCTTATTCAATTATTTCAGGGCTTGACGGTATATATCCTGTCTTTTGACGTACTGAACACCGTAACACCGTCCTCAATATGAGAGCATACTGTTTCGCCGTCACAAAATATGCTTGCGACAGTATTTGTTCTCAGACGGCATATCTGTCCGCAGAGAGATTTTACTGATGCAGAATAAAGTTTTCCGTCTTTCCATGTCATATCAATTTCAAATCCGCCCTTAGCCTTCAAGCCCTTTATGCTTCCGTTTTTCCATTCATCGGGCAGTGCGGGCAGGAGAACTATTTCACCACAGCAACTCTGGAGAAGTGATTCGGCAACCGCAGCAGTACCGCCGAAATTTCCGTCTATCTGGAAAGGCGGGTGGTTATCGAGCATATTGGGATTTGTGGAATGTGAGAGGAGTTTTTTAAGATTTTCATATACCATTCTTCCGTCATAAAGTCTTGCCCACATATTTGCTATCCACGCACAGCTCCAGCCTGTATGACCGCCTCCGTGAATAAGTCTGCGGACAAGGGTAGCTCTTGCGGCATCTGCAAGTTTCGGAGTTTTGTTGGGGGATATCAAATCCGCAGGGTGAAGTGCAAAAAGCTGAGATATATGTCTGTGACCGATTTCAACTTCATCATAATCGACAGCCCATTCCTTTATCTGACCATACTTTCCGACTTCGGGCTGAGGGAGTTTTTTAAGCATGGATTTGAGTTTTTTCACAAGAGTCTTGTCACGTTCAAGTATTTCAGCAGATTTTATAACATCATTGAAAAGAACTGTTATTATCTGGGAATCCATTGAAGGTCCTGCACAGAGACAGCCTTTAATACCGTTTTCCATAAGGTAGGTATTTTCAGGAGATACTGACGGACAGGTTACAAGTTTTCCGTCCTCATTTTCAATCAGAAATTCCGTGAAAAATTCTGCGGCTGAACGGAGTATATGGTATTTGCTTTCGAGAAATTCCTTATCGAGTGTATATTCATAATGTTCAAATATATGGAGTGCAAGCCATGCTCCGCCCATAGGCCATATAGTTGCAGGCATCCACAAATCCTGCGGAGCAGTATCGCCCCATATATCGGTATTGTGATGACAAACGAAACCTTTTTTTATTCCGTACATTTTTTCAGCGGTTATTTTTCCGTTTTCGCATACTCTTTCGAGGAGGTCAAAAAGCGGGAGATGACATTCCGAAAGATTACAGTTTTCAGCACACCAGTAATTCATTTCAGTATTTATATTTATGGTATATCTGCTTCCCCATGCAGGCCACATATGTTCATTCCATATGCCCTGCAAATTCATAGGCTGGGTGGAGGGTCTGCTTGCGGAAATCATGAGATAGCGTCCGAAATTGAAATACAGTTCAATAAGTTTATTGTCATGGATAAGTCTTGCACAGTCCTTGCTGTCCATTTCGTCACCACGCAGACGGGTAATTCTCTCATCAGTTGTCATGGAATGTATATCAGCCTCGCTGTTATCTTCGAGGTTAAGTTCAACTCTTTCAAAAAGTTCCTTATAGTCACATACATGGCGGTAATATAATTCGTCCCATTCGCACTGCACAGCCATTTCAGCATCTACCTGAGCGGATTTCTCATAATTATCCGTATAAAAGCTTGTGCGGACTGACAATACTATCATTACTTCATCGGCATTTTTCACTGATATTTTATTTCCGAGGGTGCGTATGCTTCCGCCCTTGGCAGTTGCACCGATTACAGCGGCAAAGAATATGCCGTCCCTGCTTCCTGTACCGCCTGTATACATTATCATATTTTCACCGCATGGGCGGTTATCGTCATAATAATCATCTCTGCCGTCAATTGAACAACTTAAACTTATCATAGCAGGATTTTCGCAGGATATTCTTACAGCCATAACTTCATCGGGGGCTGAAACAAATACCTCCCGCCTGTATCCGATACCGTTCACCTTGAATGAAACGTCCGAAACGGCATTTCCTATATCGAGTGAGCGTGAATATTCTCTTGCTTTTCCGTCAAGTTCCATATGTATATCAAGATTTCCGAGGGGCATATAGTGGCGCATATTCGGGGTAACGCCCTGTAATTTTTCAAAGGCGATTTTTTCGGCTTCGGGGATATTTCCCTCAAGGATAAGCCTGCGGACTTCTTCAAGCCCCTCTTTTGCATCGGGGTTTACACGGTGGCGCAGACCGCCTGACCATACCGAATCCTCATTCAGTTTGATGACCTCATCAGCAGGATTTCCGAAAATCATACCGCCTATTCTGCCGTTGCCCACGGGGAGCGCACTGTCAAAATTTTCAGCGGGACTGTTGTATTTCAATAAAGTTTCAGTAGCCATAAATTTACTCCTACATTCCGAATTTTAATATATATTATATCACGAAAAGCGGATATTTGCAAATTTCCTTTAAATTTTCCGTGCGATTCTTCAAAACTTATAAATTTAATGCGCAGTTTGATTTATAATTTATAGAAAAAAGCGAATTTTTTCAGGAAAACATCTTGACATTACATATTCCCTTTGATATAATAAAAATATACTATATATGGAGGTAGTGGTGATGAAATTAAAAAAATTGTTATCAGCAGTTATTGCTTGTTTCCTTATGTTCAGTACACCTCTCTTACCATGCGAAAATCTTCCCATTAAAATTCAGGCAGGTGCGGAAGAAGAATATATGCCTGAGGATTATAATGGTCTGTTTTATTATAAAAAATATTCAGACCATATTGAAATAATCGGAACAGTTGACAAGGAAAGTCTTGCAACACTTGAAATACCTTCTGAAATTGACAGACTGCCTGTCACGGTTATCGGAAATATGGCATTTTATGAATGTATGAGTTTAACCTCTGTGACAATCCCCGAAAATGTTACATATATAGGAGCATTTGCGTTTTGTAGGTGTAAAAATTTATCATCAGTAACAATTCCCGAAAGCGTTACTTATATCGGTGCAAATTCATTCCACAATACTGAGTGGATTGCTGAAAGACGAAAAGAAAATCCGCTTGTAATAATAAACGATATACTTGTTGAAGGGCGTGAGTATCAGGAAGATGTACTTATTATACCTGATAATATTAAATCTGTTTCAGACGGTGCATTTGACCATCATGAAAAATTAACCTCTGTTACGATTCCCGAAAGTGTTACATATGTCGGAGACTGTGCATTTTCCTGCTGTGAAAAATTAATTTCAATAACAATTCCTGAAAGCCTTACATATATCGGAGGAGGGGCGTTCGGGTATACACCGTGGATGACTGAAAAACAAAAAGAAAATCCGCTTGTTATAGTAAACAATATACTTATTGACGGTATAAAATGTAAAGGAGATGTAGTAATTCCCGATAATGTTACAGATATTTCAGGAGAGGTATTTTCAACAAATCCACACCTGACTTCAGTAACAATTCCTGACAGCGTTAAGACTATCGGAAGGAGTGCATTTTCCAGCTGTAAAAGTTTAACTTCACTGACAGTTCCCGAAAGTGTTACATATATCGGAATGGGTGCATTTGCTCACTGTGACGGTCTGACTTCACTGATAATCAAAAATCCCGAATGTGAATTATCAGAAATGTTTTATAGTGCCGAATGGATAAAAAAGCCTGATTCTCTTGTAGTTTACGGCTATGACGAATCAACAGCCCAGACCTGTGCGGAAGAAAACGGTTTTAGATTCAAAATCCTTGTCGATTCATCAGAAAATGTACTTTACGGTGATGCAAATGATGACAAAAAAGTTTCAATATCAGATGCTGTTGCAATTTTGCAGAATATCTCAAATTTACAGAAATATCCCCTTTCTCATCAGGGAAAAATAAATGCAGATGTTGACGGTGAAGCAGGCATTACGGGAAAAGATGCTGCTGCTATCCAGATGTATGATGCAGGTGTCCTGACAGAACTTCCTGTCAGATAAAAAAAGCTGTCCTTACGGACAGCTTTTTTATTGGTAAAGGTAATCAAAGGAGTGAACGGTAAAGCGATGCAATTTCCTCAACAGAGGTATCTTTCGGATTTCCGGGACGGCAGGCATCTGCATAAGCCGATTCCGAAAGGAACTGAATATCTTCTTCCTTGACTATTTCTTTGAGATTTTTCGGTATGCCGACATCTTCAGCGAGTTTTCTGACAGCATCGACAGCGGCTTTGCGGTACTCCTCAACGGACATCTTTTCAGTACCCTCAACACCCATAGCGGCAGCGATATATTTATACTTGTCACCTGTTGCCTCGGCATTGTATTCCATAACAGTCGGGAGAATTATAGCGTTTGCAATACCGTGGGGAGTATCATAGAGCGCACCGAGAGGGTGAGCCATTGAGTGAACGATTCCAAGACCTACATTTGAAAATCCCATTCCTGCGATATACTGACCGAGAGCCATACCTTCTCTGCCTTCGGGAGTATTTTCAACTGCACCTCTGAGAGATTTGGCAATTATTTCGATAGCCTTCAAATGGAACATATCCGTCATTTCCCATGCTGCTTTTGTGGTAAATCCCTCAATGGCATGAGTGAGAGCGTCCATGCCTGTTGCGGCAGTAAGACCTTTCGGCATTGTACTCATCATATCGGGGTCAATAAATGCGACTATCGGTATATCATGAGTATCAACGCAGACCATTTTACGGTTTTTCTCCTCATCAGTGATAACATAGTTTATAGTAACCTCTGCGGCAGTACCTGCGGTGGTGGGAACGGCAAGTATCGGAACACAGGGATTTTTTGTGGGAGCAACGCCCTCAAGTGAGCGTACATCTGCAAAATCGGGGTTAGTGATGATTATTCCGACAGCCTTGGCGGTATCCATTGAAGAACCTCCGCCTACTGCGATTATATAATCCGCACCTGATTTTTTGAAAGCCTCAACACCTGTCTGAACATTTGCAATAGTCGGATTGGGTTTTATTTCCGAATAGATTTCATATTCAAGGTTTTCGGCATCAAGTATATCAGTAACCTTTTTTGTAACACCGAATTTAAGCAAATCGGGGTCTGAGCAGAGGAAAGCTTTTTTGAAACCTCTGTCCTTTACTTCTGTTACGATTTCTTTCACTGCGCCTGAGCCGTGGTATGAAATACCATTCAATACGATTCTCTGAGCCATAGGAAAAATCCTCCTTTTTGATTTTATATTATTTTGCTTTAAGCGGCAAATCATCAACAGTATACACTCCTGCATCAACCTGCTGGATAACAGCCGCATCATTACCTGTAACACCGGGGTTTGTATCGACATCTGCGTTTATGAGAGCCTGTTCTTCAAGCGGATATTTACTGCCGTTTGAGACATACTGGAGTATTGCAACGGCATCTGAAATGCTGACTTTTCCGTCAAGGTTTGCATCACCATACATTGTATTGTCCTGCGAAATCTTGTTAAGGGGAACGTTGAGAGTTATTGTTTCAGCATAGTCCTTGAATACAATTCCTCCGCTTGCGGCATTGCACTGATATCCGTCAGGGAGAGACTTTATAATGAGCCTGTAAGGTGTTGACTCATCATTAAGGGGAACATCTATATTGAAAGTCTCTGCGGAACTTGTCCATTCTTCTATCAATGTTTCAGGTTCTGTTACCTGTACAATCTGAGCTTCAACGCCCTCAATTTTTTCATTTGTATCAACATCATAAAAGCTTACGGAAAGTGTACAGGTTTCTTTTTCGGGCGGGTCAACGATTACTTCACCGTTTGCGGCAGCGATTTCTTCGGGGTAAACGGTAACTTCATCACCTATTTCAGCTACAACATTACCTGTACCGAAATAGCTGTAAAGACCTGCGGCAGCTCCGACAAGACCTACCTGATAATCAAGGGCAACTTCATTTGAAGTAGAATCCTTTGCATCAAGTTTCCTGAATGTTGAGAAATCCTCACTTGTAGGACCTCCGCAAAGTGCGCCGTAAAGGGTATGACTTCCCTCAACATTTGCATAGTTGCCGTCCCAGCTGTTCCACTGTGACCATGAATCGTCAACATAAAGGTTTGAAGCCGCACGGTGATGCGGAGAGGTTGCAGAAACATCATTATAGCCTACAACAAGGCATACATTTGCATTATTGTCACCGAGAATCATATTCATCTGTTTCTGACACCATTCGGAGAAGTCCGCACCTGATTTATCTTTATGTTTAGTTACAGCCATAGCGCAGGTCTGCATAAGAGTATTATGTCTTGCACTTCCCCATGAATTCATGACATAGAATTTATTCTGATTTGCATTTACAACGCCCTGTATGTAATTTACGGGAGCAGTCCAGTTGCCTGTAATTTCGGCATTGATTATAGCTGCACCGAGCCATACACCGCCGTAATAGTAATCGTTTACCCAGTCATTTGTACCGCTTGTATCCTTGCTGTTTGCATCAAGGTAGGGCTGTTCATTTGTTGCGAGGTAGAGCCAGCCTGCCGCCCATGCGATATCGTCCTCAACGCTTTTATCCGAATAAGTCATCTGGTCATAGGTCATTTTACGGTTTTTAGCGGCAAAATCGTAGAGAGCCTTTGCATATTTCAAATCTTCCTCATTTTTGAAGTTTATGTAATTCTGAGCGAGTGCAGCGGCATACTGTGCAGCAACATCACTTGCCCCGTCAGCAGTGGAATAAATTTCATCATTTCCACGTTCGCCCATTAATTCAGGCGCACGCCATTTTCCGTGGTCTTTGCCGTCATCGCCCATTTCGTAGATAAACTTTGTAACGTTTCCGTTTCCGTCAAGAGTAGTGCAGTTTCTCATATATCTTGCAAACTCATCTGTGATATCTTTAAGGTGTGCGGCAGTACCTGTTTTGTCAAATTCGTCTTTATATTCGTAGTACATCCAGCCGAGAGTTGAAGCTGTGAAGCCTTCTGTAAGACCGCATATAATACCGTCGCCTGCGTCATGGAATCCGCCCATATCATTAGAACCCGTATGACAGTCGTCACGCCATGAAAAATGCGACTTGTCGCCTGTACCTGCTCCGCAGTAGTTGGCATCATAGAAATAAAGGGAATACTGTAAAAGTTTAGCATAGTTGTCAAGCTGTAAATCAGCGGCACTTGCTGTAAATGCAGAACCTGCAAGGGAAGTTGCTCCCATTACTGCGGACGCTGCAAAAGCTGCGAATTTTCTGATTGATTTACCTTTCATTTTCATAAAAGACCATTCCTCTCATAAAATACTGTTCAGTACATGAAACAGTTAAGATACTATAATTATAGCATAAATTTTGAGCATTTTGTTAATAAATTGTGTACAAATATAAAACAAGGCATTTTTTGGAGATTATCACAAAAAATCACATATCCTATTGTAAGTTATAACTAATTAGCACTCTCACATGGAGAGTGCTAATTTTCATTTTTCTTTCACATTTTTTTGATATTATGAACATAATCGGGCAATATAATATAGACAATGAAACGAAAGGAATGATTCCAATGGAAAACATAAATAATCTGAACAGACAAGAATAATATAAACTATTTTCAGGAGGAATGATTTATGTACGGACTTACACCCTTTGGAAGAAACGATTATGACCTTTTCAATATGTTTGATGATTTTGACAGGGATTTCTTCCCGCATCACCCTGTAAACAACTGCCGAACCGATATTAAGGACGAAGGCGATAAATATGTCATGGAATCAGAGCTTCCGGGCTTTGAAAAAGAAGATATCACCCTCGATATCAACGGCTCTTACCTCGTAATCTCTGCCGAGCATAAAACCAATGACGAAAAGAAAGACGAAAAAGGCAAATATATCCGCAGAGAACGCACATTCGGATCATACAGGAGAAGTTTCGATGTTTCAGGCATAGATACAGACAATATCTCCGCTGAATATAAAAACGGCGTGCTTATCGTTGATATGCCAAAGAAAAAACATGAAGAACCTCAGCCAAAAAGACTTGAAATAAAATAACCTGACTGATAAAGGGACTGCTTCGGCAGTCCCTTTTTTTAGTGTAAAAAAGCACTTGACATAAGGCTTGAAAAGTTATATAATTGAAATGTATAAAATGTTGATTTTTGTAATAATCTGAATTATAAGTTCGCCTTCGGGCAGATCGGAGTATATATTATGGAATATCTCGAAAACAGAGAACTTTCCTGGCTTAAATTCAATGCAAGAGTACTCGAAGAAGCAACCGACACAAATAACCCCTTGCTTGAACGCCTCTCATTTTCAGCTATATATCAAAGTAACCTCGATGAATTTTTTATGGTAAGAGTCGGCTCTATAACCGATGATGCAAAAAATGATAAAAATAAAAAGGACGGAAAATCAGGCTTTACACCCTCACAGCAGTTAGATGCAATATTTACCGCTGTGAGGAGACTCCAGCCCTCCGTTGAAGATGCTTATATCAAAACTATTGAGGAGCTTAAACCATACGGTTTTGAACACGTTAAATTTGAAAATGCCTCCCCAGATGAACAGAAATTCCTTGAACTCTATTTCAAGCGTGAAATAAAACCATTCATCTCAGGCATGGTAATCAACGATTCACTCCCCTTTCCGTTCCTCAAAAATAAAGAACTCTATGCCGCTGTACAGCTCGCCTCAAAAAAGAAAGTCTGTGTCGGTATCATACAGATAAGACATGAAAACAGCGAGAGAATTATCCCCCTCGATGAAAAAGGAAAAAGATTTATCCTTGAAGAAGAACTGATTCTCCGTTTCGCTCACCTCATGTTCAAAGGATATAAGGTAATCGACAGAACCGTTATACGCATAACAAGAAATGCCGATATCATGATTTCAGGCAGAGGTGCGGAGTTCCGTGACAGAATGGAGGAACTTGTTGACAAACGCAAAAGACTTGCACCTGTCCGCCTCGAAATTACAGGCGAATTCAGCCGTGAAGCCCTCGACTATATCTGCAAAAAATTAAAACTCAGAAATGTAAGAGTTTTCAGTTCAAGAATACCCCTCGATTTGTCATATGTGTATACATTGCAGGAACTCGATGAAAACCCTGACCTGCATTTCAGACATCTTTCACCAAGAAAATCTTCAATGCTCAGTGAAAGCCGTTCCGTGTTCTCTCAGGTAAAAGCCAAGGATATCCTTTTAAGCTATCCCTTTGAGTCAATGACATCATCATTTATAAGACTTTTGCAGGAATCCGCTGTTGACCCGAAAGTCGTATCAATTAAAATAACACTCTACCGCCTCGCAAAAAACAGCAAGGTAATTGATGCACTCTGTACCGCCGCCGAAAACGGCAAGGAAGTCCTCGTCATGATTGAACTGCGTGCAAGATTCGATGAGGCAAATAATATTGAATGGTCAAAAATTCTCCAGAAATCAGGCGTGAAAGTAATCTACGGTCCGAAAGAATATAAGGCTCACTCAAAACTCCTCCTCATTACAAGAAAAGCTCAGGGCGGAGAATTTGATTACGTCACCCAGATAGGTACGGGAAATTATAACGAGAAAACTTCAAAAATATATACAGACCTCATGCTTATGACTGCTGACAGACAGATTGCCGAAGATGCTCAGGCTGTTTTCAGCGGTCTTGTGAACGGCACATTCGTTGAACATACAAATAAACTCCTCGTTTCTCCCCTCGCTTTAAGACCCCAGATTCTCGAAATGATGGACGAACAGATAAATATTGCAAAACAGGGTGGGAGCGGATATATCGCCGCAAAAGTAAACTCCCTCAACGATATGGCAATAATCGAAAAACTCGTTGCGGCTTCAAAGGCAGGCGTTAAAATTGAACTCGTCATAAGAGGTATATGCTGCCTCATAGCAGGCGTGGAAGGCTATACGGAAAATATAACAGTCCGCAGTATAGTGGGACGTTTCCTCGAACACAGCCGTATATTTATATTCGGAAATGAAAGAAAAGAACAGAAAATTTATATCGGCTCTGCTGACTATATGAGCAGAAATACTATAAGACGTGTTGAGGTTGCCGCACCTGTTGAAGATGAACGCCTCAAAAAACGTATAAGAGATATGTTCGATATTCTCATGAAGGATAACGTAAAGGCAAGAATTATGCTCAGTGACGGAAATTATATCCGTGCCGAAAGAAAAGAAAACGAATCTCCCCTCAATGCTCAGGAATTTTTATACGACGAGGCTTACAGACGACTCGAAGAAAAACAGGCTAAACAGGAAAGAATGCGTGAGAACCGTGAAAAAACTTCCCCTAAGTCTGCAAAAACAAAAAGAAAATCTTCCAAAACTAAAAAATAAACTGTCACCTTCATGACAGAATATAATCAGGAGTATAATGATGATTGGTTATTATAATTATACGGTTATTCTTACATATCTGAGCCTCGCCTCGGCAGTCCTCGGAATGTTTCTCGCCTGCGGATTTTACGGCGATGTTCCGCACCCCGAACTCGGCATAATATGCCTCATGATTTCGGGACTGTGCGATATGTTTGACGGAAAAATCGCAAGAACAAAAAAGGACAGAACCGAAAATGAAAAAAAATTCGGAATACAGATAGATTCACTCTGCGATGCAATATGTTTCGGCGTGCTTCCCTCAGTTATAGGCTACGCTGTCGGAATGAAAAGCTGGGCTGATGTGCCTGTGCTTATAATGTTCCCGCTGTGTGCAGTCATAAGACTTGCATATTTCAACGTTGCCGAGGAGGAAAGACAGAAAACAACAAGCGATGTCAGAAAAGTCTATGAAGGTCTGCCCGTTACAAGCGTTTCGCTCATTCTGCCTTTTCTTTACAGTTTCCGCAGAGATATAGGATATGACAATTTCCGAATAGTCTACGAAATTTTCCTGCTTTTCATTGCAATAGCCTTTATCACAAAGATAAAAGTAAGAAAACCCGGAATGAAAACCATGCTTGCCTTTGTCGGTGTGGGCGTTCTCGAACTTATCTGGCTTATTTATAAAATTAAAACAAAATAAAACCATGCCCGATTTATATCGGGCATTTTTAGTATATAATCACATTTGAGTGTAATAATAAATCAAAGAATCTTTTTTCAGAAAAATTAAAAATTATCCCGTGTAATTTTTTTGTAATATATTGACAAACTGTTAAAAGTGATGTATAATGAGTATACACGCTGTAAAAAGAGGTGAATATATGACAAACGGAATCAAAGGTCTCCTTAAATTTATAATAATAATGTCACTTGTAATGGGCGGTCTTACTGTTATACTCATTGTACTGCAAAACGTCCGCCAGAAAAATAACCAGAAAATAGATATAAATGCTGATACAATGAATCTCATTCAGCTCGAAAAACCCCACGAAGGCGATCCGATCGCCATTGTAGATACCACCCTCGGAGAATTTCGTTTCGTGCTTTATCCCCAGTATTCCCCGAATGCAGTGAAAAATTTCACCGAACTCGCAGAAAGCGGTTACTACGACAATACCTACGTTTTCAATTCGGAAAGCGGTGCTTATTCTGCGGCGGGCTGTCCTCAGAAAAACGGCGAAATGCCCGAAGGTTACGATAAATCAAGAGAACTCACAGAACGTGAACTTCATCAGGATTTATGGCCGTTCAAAGGCGCAGTCATGAGCCTTAACACAACTGTTGACCGCAGTTTGTGGGAATGGATTGCAGGCGGCGGCACTTATTTCAACGGAAGCCGTTTCGCTCTCATAAATACTGTCGAATTTACTGACGAAATGAAAAAAGAAATGCTTCAGGATTCCGTCAGCCATAAACTCGCCGAAGCTTTTATAGAACTCGGCGGAATACCTAATTTTTCACAGCAGATGACCGTCATAGGTCAGACATATGAAGGAATAGAGGTGATAGAAAAACTTTCACAGCTCGAAACTCAGGAAAACGGAATATATAAAATCCCAAAGGACGATATTATGATAAATTCCATTACAATAAGCAAATATACAGATGATAATAATTAATTTACTGCCGTTTACGGTAATTTTAATTAATTATTCTTTTAATTGCCAAAAGCTTTATTTTATTATATACAAAATTTTTCCGCAAGTATTTACAAAATGGAAATAATATAGTATAATGAAGTTTGCCAAAGATGTAAGGCAGCAAAATATAATAATATTTCTCTTTAAGGAGTGAATTTAATAGATGCTTAAAAAGCTGGCAGCCGCTATGATTTGTACTTTTACAGCGGCATCGCTTCTCACAGGCTGCGGTCAGAGAACAGAAATAACATCAGGTGACTCAAATTCGGAAAGCTCTGTCTCGGACAGTTCTTCGGAAATATCCAACAGTACCCCCGATGAGGTAAATGTACCTATTGCTAATTTTGACGCTCCCGAAAAAGGCGACACAATTATAGAAATGAATATCCATGACTACGGTACTGTCAAAATAAGACTCTTTCCGCAGTATGCCGAAAAAGGCGTTGAAAATTTCGTTGAACTCGCTAAAAGAGGCTACTATGACGGTCTTACTTTCCACCGTGTTATAAAAGACTTCATGATTCAGGGCGGTGACCCGCTCGGAAACGGTACGGGCGGCGAATCTGCATGGGGTTCAAAATTCGACGGCGGTGTTGACCCGCACCTCATTCATGCAGCAGGTGCTGTCGCTTATGCAAATTCAGGCTCTACGGCAACTAACGGAAGTCAGTTCTATATAGTAACGGGAAAAGTCTGCACAGATGATGACTTCGCAGGATATGCCTCTCAGGGTCTCGGTTTCTCAGACCCCTCAAAGGAAGTCTATAAAACAGTAGGCGGCGCTCCTTTCCTTGACGGCGGATATACAGTTTTCGGTCAGGTCTTTGACGGTCTGGATATAATATTCAAAATACAGAACGTCGAAACAAACAGCTCCGACAAACCTGTTGAAAACGTTATTATGGATTCTGTAAAAGTCAGCGAGTATAACGGAGAAGAACTTAAATGGTATATCTCTGATTATGACTACGAACCCCCGACAGAACCACCTGTCGAAAATGTCCCGATAGCTAATTTCACCGCTCCCGAACAGGGCGAAACAGTTGTAAATATGAAAATAAAAGACTATGGCGATGTTAAAATAAAACTTTTCCCCGAATATGCCGAAAAAGGCGTTGAAAATTTCGTGGAACTCGCCAAAAAAGGCTACTATGACGGTCTTACTTTCCACCGTGTTATAAAGGATTTCATGATTCAGGGCGGTGACCCCAAGGGTGACGGCACAGGCGGTGAATCCGTATGGGGCGGAGAGTTCGACGGCGGCACTGATAACCACCTTATCCACGCAGCAGGCGCAATCGCCTACGCTAACAGCGGCTCAACCTCCACTGACGGAAGTCAGTTTTATATAGTAACAGGCGAAACATATACAGAGGATATGTTCGCAGAACTCGAAACATACGGTTACAGATTTTCCGACAATGCCAAGGAAGCATACTACTCCCACGGCGGAGCTGCTTTCCTCGACGGAAGCTATACCGTATTCGGTCAGGTGTATGACGGACTTGATGTTATTTTCAAGGTTCAGGAGGCTGAAACAGATGCAAATGACAAACCCACAAAAGATGTCATCATTGAATCTGTAACTGTTGAGGAATATGACAGCGGTGATGTCCGCTGGAATATATCCGATTATTGATTTGTTTTGTTTGTTCCAAACTTGGATATTCGGGAGCAGATATATATTTTCCTGAAAAAATAAGGAGAGAATTTATTTGGATAAGTTTATTATTAAAGGCGGCCGCCGTCTTACAGGCGAAGTCGTAATCAGCGGAGCGAAAAATGCCGCAGTAGCTATTCTTCCTGCGGTTATACTTTCTGATGAACCCTGTACAATCGAAAATGTTCCATCTATAAGCGATGTGAATATAAGCATCAGAATACTCAAGGAAATGGGCGCAACTGTCGAATATCTCGGCAATAACACATATAGAATCGACCCCACTACTATCGACAAGTGCTGCGTTCCCTATGAAACAGCAAGAAAAATGCGTGCTTCATACTATTTTCTCGGTGCGCTCCTCGGAAAGTTCAAAAAGGCAAGAGTTTCAATGCCCGGAGGCTGTCCCCTCGGCGACAGACCTATCGACCAGCACCTCAAAGCCTTTACCGCACTCGGTGCTGAGTACAATCTCAGTCAGGGTATGGTTGACCTCAAAGCAGACAAACTTGAAGGAAATCAGATATTCTTCGATGTAGTAACAGTCGGCGCAACTATGAACGCAATGCTCGCAGCAGTAAGGGCAGAAGGTCTTACTGTAATCGAAAATGCCGCAAAAGAACCCCATATCGTTGATCTGGCTAACTTTCTCAGCGCAATGGGCGCAAATATCATAGGCGCAGGTACAGATGTAATAAAAATAAAAGGCGTTAAATATCTCCACGGTACAACATATTCCGTTATACCCGACCAGATTGAGGCAGGTACTTTTATGGTAGCCGTTGCCGCCACAAAGGGAGATGTCCTCATAAAGAACGTTATCCCCAAACACCTTGAATCAATTACAAAGAAACTTGAAAAAATAGGCGTGAATATACAGCAGTTCGATGACAGCATAAGAGTATGGGTTGACGGTCCTCTCGTCAAAACTAATGTCAAAACTGCACCGCACCCCGGTTTCCCGACCGATATGCAGTCACAGATTGCAACTCTTTTAACACTCGCCGAAGGTACAAGCATCATAACAGAAAATATCTGGGAACAGCGTTTCAGATACGTTGACGAACTCAGAAGAATGGGCGCAGATATCACCGTCAACGGTAAAGTCGCTCTCATCGAAGGCAAAGGCAAACTCATGGGCGCACCCGTAAAGGCTTGCGACCTCAGAGCAGGCGCAGCCCTCATAATCGCAGGACTCGCTGCAAGCGGTGTGACCGAAATCGAGGATATTTTCCATATCGAAAGAGGTTATGACTGTATGGAAGGAAAACTCCGTGCATTGGGCGCAGATATCGAAAAAGTCAGCGTACCCGATACACAGTCAAAATCCGATAAGGAAAACGGCAGAGAAGCTGTATGAAATAATTCCGCATCTGTAAAAAAGATGCGGATTTTTTTGTATCTTTGTAAGTAAAAACTAACATTTTTGCCGTTTCCAATGGTTAACAAATATACTATTGACATTAATAATAGGTTATAATATAAATTAGACAATTGTAAAGGAAGTGGAGGATATAAAATCAGTTCAGATATTTTCGGACGGTGCTTGCAGCGGAAATCCCGGTGCGGGAGGCTATGGAGTAATCCTAAGATACGGCTCTCATGAAAAGGAAATTTCAGGCGGAGCAAAATCTACCACAAATAACCGTATGGAACTTATGGGAGTTATCGAGGGGCTTTCCGCCCTCAAAGAACCATGTAACGTCACTGTTACAACCGACAGCAAATATGTCGTTGACAGCATTACAAAAGGTTGGGTCTACCTGTGGAAGAAAAAAAACTGGATAAAGTCAGACGGCAAAAAAGCCCTGAATGTTGATTTATGGGAAAAACTTATCCCGCTCCTCGAAAAACATTATGTACAGTTCGTCTGGGTAAAAGGTCATGCAGGACACCCCGAAAATGAACGCTGTGACACACTCGCTGTACAGCAGAGAGATATATATTCACTAAAACAGGAGGATTAAAAATGGAAAAAAGATTTATATATGCCGATAATGCCGCAACAACCTGCGTATCTCAGAAAGTACTCGATGCTATGCTCCCGTACTTCACTACCGCTTACGGCAACCCGTCAAGTATATATAAACTCGGCAGAGATGCTCAGAGAGATGTCGAAGCCGCAAGAGTTAAAGTCGCAAAGGCTATCGGTGCAGACCCCAATGAAATATTCTTTACAAGCTGCGGCTCTGAATCCGATAACTGGGCTATAAAAGGTACTGCTGAAAGACTTGCAAAAAGAGGCAAGAAACATATTGTTACATCTGTATTTGAACACCATGCTGTTCTTCATACAACTCAGTACCTCGAAAAACAGGGCTTTGAAGTAACATATATTCCCGTTGACGAAAAAGGTCTTATCAATCCCGAAGATGTAAGAAATGCTATAAGAGAAGATACCGCTCTTGTAACTATTATGTATGCAAATAACGAAATAGGTACTATCCAGCCCATTGACGAAATTGCAAAAATCTGCAAGGAGAAAAAAGTTATTTTCCATACTGATGCTGTACAGGCTGTCGGTCATGTCGAAATAAATGTCCATGAACAGGGTATAGATATGCTCTCCCTCTCAGGTCATAAAATACACGCCCAGAAAGGCATTGGCGCACTGTATGTAAGAAAAGGCATAGCCCTCCCCAATCTCATTCACGGAGGCGGTCAGGAAAGAAACAAGAGAGCAGGTACTGAAAATGTTCCCGCAATAGTTGGTCTCGGAGTAGCTGCTGAGGAGGCTGTAAAGAATATTTCCGAAAAGGCTGCAATAATAACTCCCAGAAGAAACAGGCTTATTGACGGAATATTGAAACTTCCATATACAAGACTTAACGGCGACAGGGACAAGAGACTCCCAGGAAATCTCAATATCTCCATTGAAGGAATTGAAGGCGAATCACTTCTTCTTATGCTCGATATGAACGGAATCTGCGCATCATCAGGTTCAGCCTGCACATCAGGTTCGCTTGACCCGTCACACGTTCTTCTTTCAATAGGTCTTAAACATGAAGTCGCACACGGTTCACTCAGACTTTCAATAGATGAGAATGTTTCCGATGAAGATGTTGATTATATTCTTGAAGTTATCCCGAAAGTTGTTGAGCGTCTGCGTTCAATGTCACCCGTATGGGAAAAGATGATGAAAGGCGAAAAGTACGAATAATGGACTTTTTGGATAAATTATTCGGCAAAAAATCGGATTCATCGAAAGATACTGCCCCTGATACAGGTTCTTCATGTTTTGTTGCAGAGAAAATATTTGACCTTAACGGTTTTGTCTCCGCAGAGGGAGAAGTCATAGAAGGTTCTTTCGGCACGGGCGACAAGGTATATATAGATAACCTTTCGGGCAAATACAGGGAAGCATATATTGAAGAAATACGCATTGAAAATCAGACAGCCGAAACAGTTACGGAAAATCAGGAGGCTTTGTTTATTCTCCGTGGCATAAGTATTGATGAGATACAACAGGGCGATATGATAATCAAATAAATAAAAAACAAGAGGAAATTTTCGCCCTTGTGCTGAGAGTGAACGGAACAAAGTGCAGTGAACGAAAGCACAAGGCTTAAATGGCGAAAATTGACGATTTTAAATAAGAGGAAATTTTCGCCCTTGTGCTGAGAGTGAACGGAACGAAGTGCAGTGAACGAAAGCACAAGGCTTAAATGGCGAAAATTGACGATTTTAAATAAGGAGTAAAATTATGTTATACAGTGAAAAAGTTCTTGACCATTTTTCAAATCCAAGAAATGTAGGCGAAATCGAAAACGCTGACGGCGTGGGAGAAATAGGCAACGCAAAATGCGGAGATATCATGAAAATGTATCTCAAAATAGATAACGGTATCATCACAGATGCAAAGTTTAAAACATTCGGCTGCGGTGCTGCTGTCGCAACATCTTCAATGGCTACTGAATTAATAAAGGGCAAGCCTATTGAGGACGCTCTCAAACTCACAAATGATGCCGTTGTAGAAGCTCTTGACGGACTCCCAGCAGTAAAGATACACTGTTCTGTACTCGCTGAACAGGCTGTAAGGTCTGCCCTTTCGGATTACTACACAAGACAGGGTATAGACCCCCTCCCGATAGTTGGCGAAATAAAAGAACCCGAAGAATAAAAATTAAAAGTCAGATGCTTCATGATGAAGTATCTGACTTTTTAAGATAAGATTATTTTGCGCCCTTACGCATGACAACTGCGCCGACAGTCTTGAACATCAGTTTAAGGTCAAGACCTATACTGCGTTTTCTGATGTATTCGACATCACCTTCAACCCATTTGTCAAATTCCACATCACTGCGTCCTTCTGTCTGACAAATACATGAAAGTCCGCTCTTTACGAGCAGTCTGTCCATTTGCTGGGGAGTATACAGAACTACCTCACGGGGAAGCGGAGGTCGTGGACCTATGATGCTCATCTGTCCGAGAAATACGTTTAAAAGCTGCGGAAGCTCATCAATTGAAGTTTTTCGGAGGAATCCGCCTACTCTTGTAATTCGTGGGTCATTATCGCTTTTGAAAGCAAGTCCGTCCGTCTGGTTATTTTTCTGAACTTCTGCAAAACGTTTTTCAGCGTCCATGCACATGGTACGGAGTTTATACATTCTGAACGGTTTTCCGCCTTTTGTAAGGCGAATCTGTGAAAAGAACGGATTTCCCCTGTCGTCAATGTAAATAATCAGTGCTACTGCACCTATCGGGACAGCAAGCACAGTCATGGCACAGGCAGATGCAACGATATCAAAAATTCTTTTTGTTACTTCATACATTTTACCGCCCGCAGGCTTTACTTTGCTGTATTTGAGAGTTTCTGAAACGCCCTGATAGAGAAGTCTGAGTGCGTGGTCATCAAATTCCAGAATAGGGTAATCCGTAACACCGCCCTTTGAAGTTTTTTCAAGAGATATAATCTTGGAATCTTTGCCATGTTTAAGGGATTCAAGCAATTCCCGTGTGACATCATTTTCTGAGAGACGCTTTTTTTTTGATTTCATTTTTTTTGAAGACATGACATTCTCCTTTCTTTCCGTCTGTATTTTTTGCGGTTTAGGACAAATCAAGTGGCATTATTGTTATATCAAATTATAAAAAAATCCATAAATCGACTGATAAAATCAATTTCTGCATATAGTTTCTGAATACAAGTATAGCACATAATCGCAAAAGTGTCAAGTATTTTAAAAATATAAAAACTATTCACATAAAATACTTATTCTATATTTACTAATTTAAGAAAAGCAGAAAAAGAAAAGTTAAAAGATACTGCTTAAAAGCGACAAAAAAGCCGTAATATCCCCTAAAACATCGGGATATACGGCTTATTTTCATACAGCGGGCTTATTCGCTGTCATCTGTTTCGTGTACGATACCGCTTAATTCCTCAGCATTTGGTTCTCTGACGAAAGGCACGGCACTTTCGGTGCAGGCACCGTATTTTTCAAAATTAATTTTAGCCTCATTGAGAGAGACTTTATTTGAACCGCCGTTATAGTCGGGGTCATTATTCTGTACGGGGTCATCTTCCCAGAAGCAGACGGGGCATATTTCGTGATTTCCCTCGGATTCCTCCATAGTATAGCAGCCGCAGCACTTGCATTTATGTTTGCCTGTTTTGTGGGAGATTAATTTTCTTGAAAGTTCCTCCCATTCCTTATCGGAACATTCTTTCACAAGTTCGACAGCCTCGCTTGTATCCCAGCCCTCATCATTCAGGGCGGACAGATAGCTTAAAACGAGTTCTTTTTCCTCTTTCGGGGAAGAATCCGCAGTTATATTGTATTTTTCGGCAAAGTCCATGAAAAAGTCATACAGATAAGGGTCGGCAGTTTTTCCGTCCGTCCACAGATAAGGGTCGATACCTGTAATAAGTTCGACAAAGCTTTCTGATTTATCGTTGTTTTTCTGAAACTCGTCATAAAGAAAAGAGTATAAAACCAAAAGTAATTGATACTTAGTCATAACGACCACCTTTTTATAATTATCAAAGCTGATTATAACATATATACTCAATTCTGTCAAGACCTTATTTACAAGGATTCAAATTTTTATCACAGAGACAAGTGCCGAAGTATCATTATGCAGGGCAATTACAGTGCCTCTGACCTGATAGGCGCAGATAGTCTTATTTTTTTTAATACATTCGACAGCGGTATTTTTTACAAATCCAAGGTCATAAAGGCGACAGCGCATTTTCCCGCTGATATTCACCGAGCTGACGAAACATTTTCCGCCCTCGTCTATACAGTCAAGTGTTGTCATAAAAATCCCTCCACACAGTATACTATGCTGTGCAGGGGGATATTGTTATCAGAGTATATATGTTTTACCGTCTATTTCGTACAGATAGAGAGTTACCTCACGTCCGAGTCCTTCAATCAGCTGATAACTTCCGCTTGCGAGGTCATACATACTGTAACCGCCGATATAGACAATTTTTCTTGAAGTTATTTTACTGAGAATATCGTCTCCTTCAATTTCTTTAAGTATACTGTCAACGTTATCGAAATAGGATTTTGATTCCTCATCTTCTTCTGTGAGTACGCCTGTTATATCAATATAGCTGAATGTAAAGTCTCCGAGCATATCGTGCAGATTATCATAATATGACTGCAAATAATCCTTAACATTGTCATATCCTGCCTGTTCATACGCATATTTAAGATAAGGCGGATAAAAAGTTTCGTTCATAAGGTCAACATCAATATTATTCAGAGCATACATATAGTCGGTTATTTTATATACTTCGGGGAATTTTTCACCGTCAGCCTTAAAGAATCTGTTGTCAAACTCGACAGCAATTTTAACATTTTCGTCATAGCTTGGTTTAAGTTCTGTGAGAGTAGCACCATACGGGAGATTTTCCTCATCAGCGTTATAGTTGTCGGGGAGGTTACCTGCGTCCACTCTGCCGCCTGATGAACTTTCATTTCCTGAACTGCATGAAGAAAAACTCATCAGTACAGCACATGAAAGAATCGCAGCGGCTTTCAATATAATCCTTTTCATATTTTCCTCCGTTATCCAAAGGTATAATATTTTCCGTCTTTTTCCGCAAATACTATTTCAAATTCGCTTATAATGAGAGATTCTTCGCCCTTGGTATCGGCCATGACTGAAAAATAAAGGTCGGTAATGCTGTCGGCTTCTTCTTTCACCATGGAATAATAGTCTGCATCGAAACTTTCATTGAGAACTTCAAAGAAGCTTGCACAGTTATCCTGTCCTGTGGGAACGGCTCTCAGACGGGTTATGGTAAATTCTCCGCCGCACATATTTTCGAGGTTATCGCACTGGTTGTTAAAAGATTCCTGCAAGCCGTATTCATAGTTATTTCGGAGGTATACTTCCATATGGTCGGCATATCCTGGGAAAAGACATTCCTTGTATGTGTCAAAGTCACGGTTCTGAAAAGCTGTGAAATAAACTTCAAGAGCGTTCATTATTTCGTCTGAAACGCTTCCGTTTTCGTTATAGAGTTTTATTCCGCTCGAACTTACCTTATATGTGCCGAGGTCATATTCATCAGAACCCTCATCAGGTGTTACAAATTCATTTTCGTCAGCGGGAACAAATTCAGAAGAACTGTCGGAAGAAACTTCCGATACGTCAATTTTATCCTGACAGCCTGTAAAGGACAGGCATAAAAGCGAACATATGCAGACAAGAACTTTTTTCACGATAATATCCCTCCGTTCGTTTTAAATTAATATCTCGGATTTTCGGCAAGCCACTGAGCCATAGCAGAACCTTCGGGGGCTATTACCTGAAGATTTGGCAAGTCCTCGAGTCCCCAGCTTTCATATGTCAAATCAGGATTATTTATAACAAGTGTCTGTAATCCTTCGCAGGCAGTGAAAGCCTCCTCCTGAATGAAAGTCACATTGGCAGGTATATTCAGTTCAGTAAGACTTGTGCAGGCTACAAATGCGCCTCTTTCGATACCTGTGACAGCTTCGGGGATATTTATTTCAGCCATTGAGTGACAGTCCATGAACGCTCCCTCACATATAAGGGTAACAGTTTCGGGAAGTCTGACGGAAGTTATGTCATATTTTGCTTCAAATGCATAGTATCCTATTTCGGTGACGGGTGCGCCTCCGAGTTCATCGGGAACAATTACGTCTGTATCCGTGCCGATATATTTTGTAACAGTGGCATTTCCGTCTTTTATTTCATACTCAAAGTTATCGGAGGCAACAATATCACGTTCAACCTCGGTAGGTTTTTCACCGACTGCGAGCCATGCGTCCATATCCTGCGGGTCGAGGTCAGCGGTATCGGGTTTTTCCTCGGCAGGGGTTTCAGAAGAAGAAGTTTCAGAAGAAGTTTCGACTGAACCCGTAGTATTTCCGCATGAAAAAGCGGAGAGCATAAAAGCTGACAATATTGCGGTTAAAATAATTTTCTTCATAATAATATCTCCATAATCTGATAATCATGTGATTTTCATATGTTAATAAAATAAAATTTTATGCCTTAGCCCTTGCCTTAGCTCTCTGGGTATTGCTGAGTATTCTCTTTCTTATTCTGAGAGATTCGGGAGTAACTTCAAGGAGTTCGTCATCGGCAAGAAATTCAAGGCAGTCTTCAAGGCTGAGTATTCTTGGCGGTACAAGTCTTAAAGCGTCATCACTTCCGCTTGCACGGGTATTTGTGAGATGTTTTTTCTTGCATACGTTTACAACAAGGTCTTCTGTCTTTGGAGATGCACCTACAACCATACCCTCATAAACGGGAGTACCCGAAGTTATAAAGAGCTGACCTCTTTCCTGAGCGTTGAAAAGACCATAGGTAACGGCTTCGCCTGTTTCAAAGGATATGAGAGAACCTGTGCTTCTGCGGTCAATATCGCCCTTATAAGGCATATATCCTTCAAATACATGGCTCATGATACCCTCGCCCTTTGTATCAGTGAGAAATTCGCTTTTATATCCGAAAAGACCTCTTGCGGGGACTAAAAATTCTATTCTTGTACGGCTTCCCTGCGGGTGCATATTGACGATTTCGCCTTTACGGGTACCCATTTTTTCCATAACAGAACCAACGCAGTCCTCAGGAACATCAATAACAAGTCTCTCGATAGGTTCAAGCTTGTGACCGTTTTCGTCTTTCTTGAAAAGCACACGGGGAGTTGATACAGCGAGTTCATAACCTTCACGGCGCATATTTTCGATAAGTATTGAAAGATGCATTTCGCCACGTCCTGCAACACGGAATGAATCAGTGCTTTCAGTTTCCTCAACACGGAGTGAAACATCTTTTAAGAGTTCACGGAAAAGTCTCTCACGGAGCTGACGTGAGGTAACATATTTGCCTTCTTTTCCTGCAAAGGGACTGTCATTTACTGAGAAAGTCATTTCAACAGTAGGTTCGCTTATCTTGACAAAGGGGAGCGGTTCGGGAGTATCTGTGGCGCAGATAGTATCGCCTATTGTTATTCCTTCAATGCCTGAAATCCATACAATATCACCCACGCAGGCTTCCTGAACAGGTACACGGTTAAGACCCTGAATCTGCAAAAGTGAAACTATTTTTGAGTTATAATTTTTCTTTGAGCCTGTATAATCGCAGACAGTAACCTGCTGATTTACTTTTATACTGCCTCTTACGATTCTGCCTATGCCTATACGTCCTACATACTCATTATAGTCGATAGAGGAAATAAGCATCTGGAGGGGCTGTTCCTCCTCACCTTTCGGGGGTTCGATATAGTTTATAATTGTATCAAAGAGAGGTTTAAGGTCTGTACCTGCTTCGTACTGGCTTAAAGATGCAGTACCGCTTCTGCCTGAACAGAAAAGTATAGGAGATTCAAGCTGTTCGTCATTTGCATCGAGGTCGAGGAGGAGTTCAAGAACTTCATCACCTATTTCGTCAAGACGGGCATCTGGACGGTCAATTTTATTTACGACAACAATAATTTTGTGACCCATTTCAAGGGCTTTTGAGAGGACAAAACGTGTCTGCGGCATAGGACCTTCCGCAGCATCAACGAGGAGAAGAACACCGTCAACCATTTCGAGTACACGTTCAACCTCGCCGCCGAAATCAGCGTGTCCGGGGGTGTCAATAATATTTATCTTTATATCATTATACATCACGGAAGTATTTTTTGCAAGTATAGTGATACCTCTTTCACGTTCAATATCATTGGAGTCCATAACTCTTTCAGCGACAGCCTGATTTTCTCTGAAAACGCCTCCCTGTTTGAGCATTTCATCGACAAGGGTAGTTTTACCGTGGTCAACATGGGCGATAATGGCGATATTTCTCAAATCATTTCTAATCATATTCATCTTCCTCCGAATTAGTTCATATTTATATATTTCTGCACAAAACGGCAGAATATCCGTGCATAACCTCTTTTTTTTCCTGCATAAAAAAAGCCGCCGCATTGTACGGACGGATTTTATTCATATGTATGGAACGGGTCGGAAAAATCTTTCTTTCAAAAAATAAACCCCGACTTTAAAGACGAGGTTTAGTGTGGTGGGAGAGGATGGATTCGAACCATCGAAGCTGAAAAGCAACAGATTTACAGTCTGCCCCCTTTGGCCACTCGGGAACTCTCCCTCAACTATTCAAAAAATTTACCGGATATACCGGTAAAATGGAGCTGGTGGACGGACTCGAACCCCCGACCTGCTGATTACAAATCAGCTGCTCTACCAACTGAGCTACACCAGCGTTTTAAAAAACTCTGTCCCTGACGACTTATATATTATATCACAAACTTTTCGATTTGTCAAGTGTTTTTTTAAATTTTTCTGAAAAAATTTTATTTTACTTAAAAATCAGAATGGTCGAGGCGACAGGACTCGAACCTGCGGCATCTTGCTCCCAAAGCAAGCACTCTACCAAACTGAGCTACGCCTCGTTGATTTGCGATACGTCTTTCTCAGACAGCTTTTATATTATATCAGATAAAAAACAAAATGTCAAGCGAAAAAACAATTTTCAGCACAATACACAAAAACACAATCGTTATTTATCCGATATAAACAAAAAAGGGGAGCGAACTCCCCAATTTCACAAAAATTATTCTTCTTCGTCAGCTTTTTCTTCAGTCTCAGCTGCTTCTTTTGCTTCTTCTGCTGTTTCCTCAGAAAGCTTTTCGATATCGCTGTCGTCAACAACCTCAGTTTTCACTGTTTCGTCTATTTCATAGTCATCATCGAGTGAATCTTCCTCAAAGGGGTCTGAATAGTCGAAATCATCATCGTAATCGTCTTCGTTACCGCCGCCAAGGATTTTAGCAGCTGCATAACCTGCAGCGGCTGCTGCACCTACTGCGAGAATACCGATTAAAAACTTGTTCATATTAAATTCCTCTTTTCTCCGCAAATTTAGATACGAACCCCGAAAAATGGGGTCAGAAATGTTACCGAGCGGCATTGAATCCACTCTGATAAACTACTTGATTATTATATCATATAATTTTTAAAATGTCAACAGTTTACATATTATTTGTTAAAAACATCAAAATTGAGAGGGCAGTTATTGGTGCAGTTTCACAACGCAGGATTCTTTTGCCGAGCCAGATTTGCTGTGCGCCTGAATTTAATGCAGCGGCAACTTCTTCGCTGTCGAAACCGCCTTCGCTGCCGATTACAAGCCCTGTACGCTTTATTCCCGAAAAATCTATATCCGAAAAAGATTTTCCGCCCTGCTCCTCATACAAAATCAGAGTTTTATCCAGTTTTTTCATCATTTCGAGTGATTTCGCATAATTTACGACAGGTGTAACTTCGGGTATTATTCCACGCCCTGACTGTTTTGATGCTTCCGCTGAAATTTTGTTAAGTCGGGGTAACTTTTTTAAAAAATCCTTTTCGGACGGTCTTGAAATACATCTTCTTGTCAGAACGGGAACTATTCTTGAAACACCCAGTTCAACACTTTTCTGTATTATATATTCAAGCTTGTCAAGTTTAGGCACAGCCTGAAACAAAGTTACTTCAATATTCGGCTCTGCGGCACATACTTCTTTCTTCACAAGTTCAAGAAACACCTCATCGCCTGTTATATCCTTTATACTGCACACATAGTCAATACCGCAGCAGCAGACAGTAATTTCCTCGCCTTTTTTCATTCTCAGAGAATATCCTATATGGTGTGCATCATCTCCTGTTATTACTATGTTGTTTTCATCTATTTCGTTTGTAAAAAATCTCGGCATTTAATCACCCCTTATTTATAAATTCTTCAAAACTGAGTTTTCCGCCCGTTGAAAGATGTGCATAGTAGCGGAGAATATCGCTTGCATCAGATGCATCTATCATACCGTCTTTGTTTATATCAACGGGAGAAATAACGTTGCCTGTTACATTGACTATAAAGCGGTTTTTAACCGTATCGCCCGATATTGCATAGACAACTGCCGTTCCTGCTGTTTTGGCGGTGACAGTTCCGAGATAGTCTACTTTGAGGATATCGGAATCATCAACAGCCCATTTCAAGCCGTCAGCGGTTGATATATTTCTTGTTTCGCCCGTTTTCATATAAATTATATTTTCGTCTTTATAGGGTTTGTTTTCAATCAAATCAAAGTCAAGACCATGATATTCCGCATATTTCTGTGCGGTTGAATCTGCATAGCCGTAAATCTTGCCTTTTATCGGAGAAAATGTTGAACCGTACAAAGGCATCATGGCATTCTGGTCGTTGTCGCTTATATTGCAGTTGGGATTTTCTATTGTGACGGAAATAAGATTCGGACAGTTGCGGAATGCATTGTCGCTTATTATGGTAACGGATTTCGGAATAATTACTTCCATGAAATCGCTTCCCTCAAATGCCCTTACGTTGATATACGTCACGGGTACTCCGTCAATTTCTTCGGGGATTACAAGTTTCCCCTGAAAATCCGCATTTTCGCATTTCTTTATTATCATTACATACTTGTCTTCAAGAAGTGTCTCTTCGGGAGTATCCGAAACAACTCCCTGTATGTTGTAACTAAACAAGCCCTCATATACTCCGCTGTCAAAAATTTTCGTAAGGGCATTTGCTTCAAATGCAGGGCTTTCAAATGAAAAAACAGGCACACCGCATACAAGCACAAAAGCTGTCAGTGCAGATATTAATTTTTTTAATTTCATATAAATTCTCCCGAATTATTTTTTTATAAATTCCTCAAAGCTGAGTTTTCCGCCCGTTGAAAGATGTGCATAGTAGCGCAGAATATCGCTTGCATCGGAAGCGTCTGCCTTTCCGTCACCGTTTACATCTGCCTTGCCTGCGGAGGGGGTTGTTTGGGGTTCATCAGCGTCGATTGCCACAAAATCCATGCCCTTACTCAATGCATAAGCCTGAGCGGTTGAATTTTTATATCCGTAAATTGTGAATGGCAGGACAAATCCTGTCATTGTAGCTGATAATTCGCATTTAGGATTTTTTATTACCAGAGAAGTGAGATTTGTACAGCCTACAAAGGCATTATCCTTGACAGAGGTAACGCTTTCGGGAATCGTAACAGAAGTTAAACTTGTACAGTCTGAAAACGCAGAACTTCCGATAGTTATAATGCTTTCAGGAATTGTTATTGAAGTTAAACCTGTACAGCCTGAAAATGCAGAACTTCCGATAGTTGTAACACTGTCAGGAATTGTTATTGAAGTCAAACCTGTACATTTACCAAATGCAGAGTATGAGATACTTTTAATGCTGTTTGGGATTGTTATTGATTTTAAGCCTGTACAGCCTGAAAATGCAGAATTTTCAATAGTTGTAACACTGTCAGGAATTGTTATTGATGTTAAACCTATACAGCCAGAAAATGCAGAATTTCCAATCATGGTGACACTGTCAGGAATTGTTATTGATGTTAAACCTGTACAGCCTGAAAACGCAGAAGTTCCAATATTTGTAACACTGTCAGGAATTGTTATTGATGTTAAACCTATACAGCCAGAAAATGCAGAATTTCCAATCGTGGTGACACTGTTTGGAATTATAATGGTAGTCAAATTAGGAAAGTTTTTAATTGGTTCATATATTTTAGCAGGTTCACTGCCAACTGAGCCAATAGAACTAATTATACCTGATAATTTTATCATTGTAACGGGAAGTCCGTCAATTTCTGACGGAAATTCAATGCTCTCCAAACTTGATTTAGAATTACCTCTTACAGCTATTAATTCAATATGGTCTGAATATTTATAGTAACAGTAATCATCATTATGTTCAGTTGTGTAATCAGCCGAACTCGCCTGCATTTGAATCAATGTTCTTCCATAAGAAACAACAGGCGCACCGCAGACAAGAATCAAAGCCATTGCCGCTGATATTAATTTTTTTGCTTTCATATAAGCACCTCCGACAAAATTTATATATTTATTGTATCACAAATATAAAATTTTGTCAATATTTTGGAAACTTCATTTCCGTAAATGAAAAGTGAGATAGTGAGAGAAATCAAGAAAAAACGAGAGAATTAAAGAGAAAATACGATATAAATTAAAAAAAAGCTGTTTTTCACCTTGACAAATCAGATTTTATCATGTATAATAATCCTTGCACTGTCGGGAATTTGTATTATCAATCCCCCGAATCAAAAATTTTTTAATGGAGGAATTATATATGTCTACTACACTGGCAAAACCTGCTGAAGTAAGCCGTACATGGTATATCCTCGACGCTGAGGGACAGCCTCTCGGACGTGTTGCCGCTAAGGCAGCTCATATCCTCAGAGGCAAGCATAAGCCCACTTATACCCCCAACGTTGACTGCGGCGACCACGTTATCGTTATCAACTGCGCTAAGGCTATCCTTACAGGTAAAAAACTTGAACAGAAAAAATTCTACTGGCACACAGGCTGGATCGGCGGTCTTAAATCTATCTCATACAAGGATATGATGGCTAATCAGCCCGAAAGAGCTATGCAGATTGCTATTAACGGTATGCTCCCCAACAACTCTCTCGGAAGAGCTCAGATTAAGAGACTCAAAACTTACAAAGATGCTGAACATAAACAGGCTGCTCAGAAGCCCGTCGTTTATGAATATTAATAAAGGAGGCTTTCACAATGTACGAATCAAAAGTTAAATACTACTACGGCACAGGCAGAAGAAAGCACTCCGTAGCAAGAGTAAGAATCTATCCCGGTTCAGGTAACGTTACTATCAACGGCAGAGGTATTGATGACTATTTCGGTCTTGAAACTCTCAAACTCATCGTTCGTCAGCCCCTCGCCCTCACTGAGAATCTTGACAAGTTCGATATTGTCTGCACAGTTGCAGGCGGCGGCGTTACAGGTCAGGCTGGTGCTATAAGACACGGTGTTTCCCGTGCGCTCCTCGAATTTGATGCAGAACTCCGCCCCACTCTCAAAAAGGCTGGTTTCCTCACTCGTGACCCAAGAATGAAGGAAAGAAAGAAGTACGGTCTCAAAGCCGCACGTCGTGCTCCTCAGTTCAGCAAGAGATAATTTTATCCCTTCTGGGAGTATTCAGAATCATGTATTTACGCTGTTTTGTTCGGTCTGGGTTTATCTGAGATATGGTGGATTTCGGACGGTAACTAACAGATAACTGACAAGAATTTAAGGCATTCATCGTTAGGTGAATGCCTTATTTGTATAGCAAGCAGGTTATTATGAAATGTCCTGTATGCGGTAAAACTGAATTTGCGGAGTATGGTTCATTTGATATTTGTCCATTCTGCAAATGTGAAGATGATGAACTTCAAGGGGATTAAAACAAATACTTGATTGTAAATTTGCATTGTGATATAATATAAAACAAACGGATTAAGTGTTTTTATAATAATATTATGAATGGAGTGAAAATATGGCAGGTAGGAGAAAAGATATTCCAAAAGGAATGCCAAATTACAGCGATCTTATTAATCCAACTCTTGAAGCTTTGCAAGCTCTTGGAGGATCTGCAACTATTAATGAGATTTATTCCGAAGTAATCAATAATATGCATTTATCTGAGGTTATAATTGATTTTCCCCACTCTGATAAATCAAGTCAAACAGAAATACAATACCGATTGGCTTGGGCAAGAACTTATCTAAAAACATATGGAATAATTGAAAAAACACAACGTGGAGTGTGGGCGATTCTACCAGAGCATAAAAATACACATCAAATTAATATAGATGATTGTGTAAACACTGTTCGTAGTTTATTCGCAGGTAAAAAAGAGACACATAGCGATCCCAGAAAAGATAATAACCTTGAAGATGACGGTATTGAGTTTCCAGATGAAAATAAACCTTGGAGAGAAAGACTACATACTATCTTACTTTCAATGAACCCATTTGCCTTTGAACGTTTGGCTCAACGAGTGTTAAGAGAATCTGGTTTCTATGAAGTAGAAATAACAAAGAAAACAGGTGATGGCGGAATAGACGGATATGGAAGAGTAAAAATTAATGGTATGTTCAGTTTCAAAGTTGCTTTTCAATGCAAACGATACAGCGGAAGCGTACCTTCAAGCGACATCAGAGATTTCAGAGGTTCTTTAACTACTGACATTGAGAAAGCTTTGTTTATCACAACAGGAACATTCTCAAAACCAGCACAAGATGAAGCAATAACTCCAGGAAAAATACAGATTGACCTCATTGACGGAGAAGATTTGATAAATAAACTGGCAGAGTTCAAAATCGGACTTACACCAGTAACAGAATATGAAATTGATGAAAAATATTTTTTGCAAATATGATATCTTAAAGATATAACGCAATATAAACAAAAAATCCTCACATAAATTCCCCGTGAGATTCACAGCAGATTTTTTATACATTTTTCTCTCCCTGAATGAATATACATTATTGTCCGCAGTAATGTAAAGGGAGTGATGCTATTGAAACCTCAGCCTGAACAGCGGGCAGTAGTTCTCGGTCAGTATATTGTCGAAAACAGGGCTACTGTACGCTCTGCCGCAGGAAAATTCGGTGTAAGCAAAAGCACCGTTCACAAAGATGTCAGCGAAAGACTTAAAACCGAAAACCCTGCTTTATATTCTCAGGTAAAGGATATACTTGAAATCAACAAGCGGGAACGCCATATAAGAGGCGGTCTTGCTACAAAAAGAAAATATCTGGAAATGGCAAAAAGGAAATTAAAAAAGCATACATAAGACAGATACAAAAAATTTCATAGCCGTCTTATATATGCGTATCTATATAAATACGGCAGACAGCACATAAAAATATACGGAGCTTTTCACGGGTCTTAATTCACGGCAAAAATTTCCGCAAAATGCCACTCCGAAAATTAATGTGTTTTCTGCCGTCTTACTTATTTTATGAAGAAAAAATCAAAAACGACAAAGAAATTTTTACCTTTTTGAATTATCGGAACTTAACAGTACTTAAAGCAAAGTTAAAAAGTGGGGCTTGGGGGAAAAGCCGCCCCCTTGAATCGGGAGTGAACGAAATGAAATGAAGTGAACGGAGATTCAAGGCTCAAAGGGCGGTGTTCCCCCCATTCCTGATAATAGTCAAAAATGAAAATTTCATGAAAAATTATGTTTCTTTAATCTAACTTGTTGCAAATGAAAAAAAAAGGTGCTATAATAGTTCTTATACGGGCGGCTGCCCGAAAATAAAAGAAAGAGAGTGTAAAAATATATGACAAAAATTACCATATTCTCAGGATTCCTCGGTGCAGGAAAAACAACTCTTATAAAGAAACTCATTTCAGAGGGTTATAAGAACGAAAAACTCGTTCTCATAGAAAACGAATTTGGTCAGATAGGCATTGACGGCGGATTTCTCAAAGATGCAGGCATTGAAATTACTGAAATGAATTCAGGCTGTATCTGTTGCAGTCTTGTCGGAGATTTCGGAAAGGCTCTCGAAAAAGTCCTCGAAGAATATAAACCCGACAGAATACTCATTGAACCTTCCGGCGTAGGCAAACTCAGCGATGTTATAAATGCTGTAAGAAATATAAATGCCCATGATGTTGAACTTGACGGTTTCACTACAATTGTCGATGCAAAGAAATGCAAGATGTATCAGAAGAATTTCGGTGAATTTTTCAATAACCAGATAACTTATGCAAGCTGTATCATTCTCAGCCATACAAAAGGTCTTTCGCAGGAGAAAATAAATGAAGTCGTTCAGAAATTAAAGGAATTTAATCCCGCTGCACCTATCGTTACAACTGAATGGGACGAACTCACAGGGCAGCAGCTCGTTGATGCAATGACTCAGAAAAATACTCTCGATGATGAACTTAAAAAGCTCCTCGATGAAGCAAATCATCATCACCACCATGATGACGATGAAGAACATGAACATCACCACCATGAACATGATGAACACGAACATCACCACCATGAACATGACGAGCATGATGAAAACTGCACCTGCGGCTGTCACGACCACGACCACGAACATCATCACCACGACCACCATGCAGATGAGATATTCACAAGCTGGGGCGCAGAAACTCCCAGACCTTACACTCAGGAAGCTATCACAGCAGCCCTTGAAGCCCTTTCAGATGAAAAAACTTATGGTCTTGTTCTCCGTGCAAAGGGTATCGTTGCAGGCGAGGACGGTCAGTGGATTCATTTTGATTACGTTCCCGGAGTTCCCGATGTCCGCACAGGCAGTGCCGAAACTACGGGCAGACTTTGCGTAATAGGCTCACAGCTCAATGAAGAAGCTGTCGCAAAACTTTTCTGCATTGAATAAGGAGGATTAAAATGCCTTACAATGAACAGGAAATACCTGTATACCTCTTTCTCGGATTCCTTGAATCCGGAAAGACCAAATTCATTCAGGAAACTCTTGAAGACAAACGTTTCAATAACGGTGAAAAAACTCTCCTGCTTGTATGTGAAGAAGGTATTGAAGAATACGATTTCTCAAAATATCCAAAGAAAAGCAATGTACAGATGAGAGTTATCGAGGAAAAAGACGAACTTACAGAAGCTAATCTTTTAAAAATGATGTCCGAAACAAAGGCTGAAAGAGTTGTCCTTGAATATAACGGTATGTGGCTTATAAATGACCTCTTTGAGAATATGCCCGACGGCTGGATGATTAATCAGGTTATGACTTTTATAGATTCGTCCACTTTTATGAACTATAATGCAAATATGAGAAGCCTTGTCGTTGATAAACTCAATATGACCGAACTTGTTGTATTCAACCGCTTTGAAAAAAGCATGGACGTTCAGGAATTTCACAAGATAATCCGAGGCGTAAGCAGACGTACAGATATATGCTATGAATATACTGACGGACAGGTTGCCTATGACGATATAGAAGACCCCCTCCCCTTTGATGTTGAGGCTGACCATATAATCATAAAAGATGAAGACTATGCCCTCTGGTACAGGGATATTATGGAAGACCCCATGAAATATGACGGCAAAACTATAACATTCAAGGGTATTGCCGCAAGAAACAACAGATTCCCTAAAAATAACTTTGCAATAGGCAGACATATCATGACCTGCTGTGTTGAGGATATTCAGTATTGCTGGGCTGTCGCTCAGTGTGATGAGGATAAAATACCTCCGCAGAAATCATGGGTTATGATAACCGCTAAAATAAATGTACAGAAACACAAAATGTACAAGGGTGCAGGTCCTGTGCTTGACATTACAGATATATCGCCCTCTGCACCTCCTGAAAAGGAAGTTGCAACATTCTATTGATAAAAAAACGGTCGGAATAAATCCGACCGTTTTTATTAGTTTTTATTTTCTTCTTTGTTTTCGTCTTTATTTTCATCTGTACTTTCGGCAGTCGCTTTTCTTTTCTTGCTGTCTGCTTTAAGCGCTTCAATGAATGCAACTGCAAAGTAAAGTGCAAATCCCGCAGCTTCAAGAATTATAAACGGAGTTTTGGCATTGTCAACTATACGGGAAACTCTGTCAATGGCAGTATCTGTTGCAGGAACGAGTATACTGTAAGCATCTTTGAATGTAACGTTTTTATAGTAATCATCTGCGGTTGCGTTTACAAGTGAAACAGCATTATTTATTTTTTCATAAACGCTGTCAAGCTGAGTTTCTACCTTTGTCACATCTTCTGTACTGGAAGATTTCTTTTCTTTGAGTGAAGTTTGTCTTTCTGTATAGTAATTAATTCTCTGCTTTACTTCTGCAAGCTGTGCAGTGAGGTCAATTTTCTGCTGGAGCATTTTATCATACTGTTCAGAAGCAACAGTTGAATGCATACTTGAATCTTCGTTTGTATTGGTGAACACGAAAATTTCGTCTTTCTGGTATTTTGCGATTGAATCGGCAACATCAGCTATCTGTTCTTCATACTGAGCTTTCTGTCTTGTGAGTGATTTTATTCTGTAATCATAGTAGGCAAGGGATTCTTCCTTATTCTTTGTTATATTGTTTACGTTTATGACAGATGAAATTTTTTCGAGGTCAATGGTATCTATGGTATTTATAACTTCATAGAGGTCATCGAAAGTATAGCCCGTTGTAACTGAACGGAATCTTGCAGTATCTTCCTTTGAAAGTTTGCGGACATATTTTTTAAGGGTCTGGATATTTGTATCGAATACGTCAACAGCTTCCGAATAGTCATATGATTTGTAATCTATTGCAGTAATAGCAGAACCGAGTGATTCATTGTAGCCGTACTGTTCATAGAAATAATTTTCATAGAGTTCAAGTATTTTGTTGAATACTGCAAGGGCTTGGCTGCTTGTAAGTGTTGTGTCATTGTAGTCAAAGTACACCTTATACTGTGTGGGATAGTATGTAACATCGAGCATAGCCTGTGCAGTTGCAAGGTTTGGATTTGCTGAATTGTCGAGAATGCTCTTATATGTAGTTATTCTGTCTATTGCATCTTTGGGGATAAGACCGTCAATGGAAATACCCTGTCTTATATATTCGAGCTGGTCCATATCAATGCCGAGTTCAGTAATTGCACTTTCAATGACAGCAGGGTTTTTGATTGAATTTACATCAAAGTCTCTGCCATTGGGGTCAAGACCCTTTTCAATTCCGTCATATGAGAAACTTATCAAGGCAGTAAGTTTAGCTTTTGTTATGTGAGTTGTTACAGTTGCATATCCGAATGAGAGGACGAAAATAACAACCGCACAAACTATCCACAGAAGCAGATATTTTTTAAGTTTTTTGAATATTGTTGAAAGTGATATTATGACATCATCATTGTCGCCTGTATCATTTTTAAGTGTAATATTCAGATTACGCTCATCTTTATTAGCCATTTTTACCTCCTGAATTTATAAAAATATCATCGGAAAAATACAATCCGACACTTAATAATAATATCACTCAGGAGGTAAAAAGTCAATGCTTTTGCAAATTTTATAATAATTTCCAGTATTTTAACAAATAAAAAGGCTTTTTAAAGATTAATTTTGGCGAATAAGGGCAAAGGTTTATTCTAAGCCAAATTCAAGGCTTTTCAGGTTAAAATCGCCCTCTCCCGAATACCTTATATAAAGCGGATAAACACCTGTTACGGGTGAAAATTCAAATTCACAGATTTCATCTTTTCCGGAAAGATTTATATTTTTTTCTGCAAAGGGAATCTTGTTTATTCCTTTTGAAAGGCTTAATTTTCCGACAGCATTTCCGTTTACTTTAAGTTTTATTCTGTTTATTCCTCTGAAACTGAAATATTTGTATCCGATAAGAGTACCGTCAGATATTTCGCTGATAAATCTTTCATCACCGCAGTTTGTTACATTCGGAAAGCTTTCACTGAATATTTTATTTGAACCGTGAGGCATATGACCGTTTGTTATATTGCAGGCGATAATTGCGGGATATTCTCCCATAGCTTCGAGGGGTCTGCCATTGAGTCCGCATGAAGTCATTTCCACCTGATTTATGCTTCCGTCAGAGGATATATATATTCTTTCAGCGCAGGCTTGTCTGCTGTAATCGGATTTATGAGTGAGCCTGTGGTAAAATACATACCACTGACCGTTTATTTCGATGATACTTCCGTGAGTAGTACCTGTCATATTCATTCTTGTATCTTCTGTTACACCGTTTATGCCTATATCGCCGTTTGAAACAATTGTACCTCCGAATACAAAATCCCTGTCGGGATAATCGCTGACAGCATAGCAGAGTTCATGGTTTTTCTGCGATGAGTATATAAAATAATACTTGTCACCGACCTTACGCATTGAACTCGCCTCAAAAAATTCATGACCGTTAAAATCAGCCTCATAAGGTATGATATGTTTTGGTTCTTCCTTTACAGTGAGCATATCGTTCTCCAAAACTACCATGCACGCACCGTTTACATTATCGGGAGTGGAAAGTATTTCTTCAGCGGTTTTGTTGTATCTTTCCATGACATCTTTTAATTTGTCGGGATTTTCTTTGAGGATATCATTGCTTTCATTCTGATACTGAGTTCCGTAATAAATTCTTATTATTCCGTTGTCATTGAAAGCACAGGGGTCAAAACAGACATATTTTTTCATGGGAGTGCCGTCAGGATATTTTACATATCCGAGATACTCATATTTTCCCGCAGGATTGTCGCATACTGCAACGCTTATATGTCCCCAGTATCCGCCTACACCGAAATTTCCCGAAAGGCAGTAATATAAATAATATCTTCCGTCATTACCCTTTACTGCATCAGGAGCGTACATATAGGGACGTTCTTCCGAATAGTCGGGGTCCTGTTCTGCTTTATAAATTATTCCCTCGCTTTTCCAGTCGGACAAATCGTCAGTCGGTGCGGAAAAAACTTCATAATCCTCCATGCAGAAAGTTTCACCGCCCTCTCTGTCGTGAGAGCCGTATAAATATACCCTGTCTCCGAAAATATGCGGTTCGCCGTCGGGAATATATGCATCGAGAGGGAGAAAAGGATTGAAAGCTTGTTTTTTCATAAAGTTCACCTTTTTCTTTAAATTTTTTGCAATTATAACATATCTGCAATATTTTTTCAAGTCAATTCTTGCTGAAAGAATATTATTAATTGCTTGAAAAATAAAATTTCACAAAACTGTATATCCTGCATCGGAAAGAACTTTCATTGCCCTGTCAAAATTTTCCGCTTTTACAAGAATATAGTCAGTATTGTAAGTGGAAACTGCAAATATTCCGATTTTATTTTCTGCGAGAACTGCGGAAATCCCTGAAAGAATCCCTATAAGCGAAAAATCAAGCATTTCCTCTATACGGAATCCTTTCCAGCCGTCATCACGCTTTACAGTATTTTCGGGAGTATCTTCTGTTCTGCATACCAGTGAAATTTCCTCATCTGTTTTTCCGATGAAAAAGAAATCCTTTTTCAAATCAATATCTGCAACGTTTCCAAGTCTGCATACAGTCAAATCATATTGCAATTTTTTAAGTTTCATAGAATAATCCTCCGCTGTTCAAATATCTCCCCTGCTTTCATCAAACAGGGGAGATATTTTTTTATTATAAAGCGTGACCGTTTGCCTTTATTACAGCTATAACCTTTTCAACATTTTTACGGCATACTTCTTCACTTTCAGCCTCAACCATTACACGCACAAGCGGTTCAGTACCGCTTTCTCTTACGAGTATACGTCCTGTATCACCGAGTTCTTCCGCAACGCTTTTAACGACAGCCTGAACATCAGGGTCATTCTGAGCGGCAGTCTTGTCTTTTACTCTTACATTTTCGAGAACCTGCGGATATACGACAAAAGGTGCAGCGAGTTCACTGAGTTTTTTCTTTCTTGACATGATAACCTGCATTATTTTAAGGCTTGTAAGTATTCCGTCACCTGTCGAAGCATATTTCGAGAAAATTATATGTCCTGACTGTTCACCGCCTATACAGCAGTTATGTTCCTTCATGTATTCATAGACATACTTGTCACCGACAGCAGTTTTAGCATAATCTATGCCTATTTCATCGAAAGCCTTGAAAAGTCCGAAATTTGACATTACGGTTGCAACTACCGTATTATTTACAAGGTCGCCTTTTTCTTTCATATATCTGCCGTAAATATATAAAATATGGTCGCCCGATATGAGATTTCCCTTTTCATCAACACAAAGGCATCTGTCCGCATCTCCGTCATATGCAAAACCAACATCAAGACCGTTTTCAACTACATATTTCTGCAATACCTCTATATGTGTAGAACCTGCATTTTTATTTATATTTGTACCGTCAGGCTCTGCATTTATGACATGAGTTTCAGCACCGAGGGCATCAAAAACAGATTTTGCAATATTCCATGCCGCACCGTTAGCGCAGTCAAGACCGATTTTTTTGCCTCTGAACGAATACATTCCCAGAGAAATAAGGTATCCTATATATCTGTTTCTGCCTGCAACGTAGTCAACGGATTTTCCTATTTTATCGCCTGTTGCGAATGGAATCTCCTCCCATTTTTTACCGAATGCTACGAGATTTCCGTCAAGATAGGCTTCAACAAGATTTATAACCTCGTCCTCCATTTTTTCACCGTCACCGTTTATCAGTTTAAGACCGTTGTCGTAATATGGGTTATGGCTTGCGGAAATCATGATAGCGCAGTCAAAGCTGTCCATTCTTGCGACATATGCTACTGAGGGGGTTGTTGTTACATGGAGAAGATGTGCATTTGCACCTGATGCGGTAATTCCTCCGACAAGTGAATATTCAAACATATAGCTTGAAAGTCTTGTATCTTTTCCTATTACGATTCTTGCGGGGGAATCATCGCCTTTTTGTTTTTTAATTTCGTTGTAGTACCAGCCGAGAAAACGTCCTACTTTAAAGGCATGGTCTGCTGTAAGGTTTTCGTTTGCTGTACCTCTGAATCCGTCTGTACCAAAATATTTTCCCATAATATAAAACTCCTTAAAAATACATTATTGTTTCAATCCACACTATGGCGATATTCTGTCATTCAAAAGCCAAAGTGACATTATGCCAATCATTCGCATATTTTTAATATTGAATACTGAATTAAATCATCAGCAATACAATTATAACATTTTTTCCTCAATCCGTCAATACAACATCAAAAATAAAAATAAAAACTCTCAAAATTTATTTGTCTTTTTATGAATATCAGACTAATTGAGGCAAACCTGCTCCTAAAATAAATTTTATTTCATTTTTTAATCATAAACAAATAAAAACAGGAGCGTTAAAGCTCCTGTTTTTTATTCTTCGGGGTTATTGTTTACAGTCTGTTTAATGTTTGGTTTTTCCTGCGGTTTAGGTCTGAGCATTGCAGATTTCGGGTCATATTTAAGGATTAACTCCTTCACTTTGTCGTCAAGTGTAAGGTTATATGTTATTTTGAGAGCCTGCAAAGCGTTTGGTATATCGTTTTCTGTTATATAGTGAGATGCAAGCTGTGCGGCTATTGAAATAACGTCCTTGTCAGGGCCGAATTCAATGTCATGTTTTTTCATTGTATCTATTATCTGCTGCTGAGTGGGCGGAACAATAGGTTTGCCCATAAGGTCTGCGAGGTGTTTCATTTCAAGTGGGATTGACGGGTCAGGTGCAAACATGGCGGCAGCCGTATAGAATATTGCTGCGTCCTCATATTCCTGAGAATCAGTGAGGGCATAGCCTACATTTGCGTAACATCTGCCTATTGCAATGGGTGAAGATGCAACTTTAAGGGTATCTCTTGTTATCTGCAAAAGCTGTTTTTTATTCTTTATAATCTTGTATATTTCGGCAAGTTCAAATTTGGGACCGCAGTCAACGGGATTATATTCTATTGCCTTTTCGAGGACAGGCACCGCATCAATTGTTGAGCCTGTCTCTATGAGAATATATGCGTAAGTTGTGAGATATGTCGCAAAGTCAAAAGGCGCTCTGTTGAGGACTTTTTCAGGCTTGTAAAGGAAATGATAGAGATTGTCCTCAAACGGATTTCTCAGAGATACGAACACTGAATTTTCGCCCTCTGCAAAATCGACTGTTATTTTTTTATAAAGGCGTTCTGCGAGAGACTTTGCTTCAATGATTTCCTTTTTGTTGATATGTTCAACGATTTTGTTATATACTTCGTCAAGGCGTTCACCGTCAATATGTGTGAGGCGTTTAAGTTCTTCTTTCTGTTCTTCGGGCATATTTTCCATTATAAGTTCACCTGCGGCTTTAATGCCGTCAATATTGCCCTCTTTTGCATAGCGGTCGCCCTCGACTCTTAAAATGCGGATATTTTCCTCGGAAGAATCGCCGAGTTTACTTCTGAGTTCTTTTAATATATCATTGTATTCCATATTTTAACCTTTTCTCTTTTCCATTTCCTTGCGGAATTTTTCATCAATTTTTCTCTGCTTTTCAAGCTCTTTGAGTTCCTTTTTGGTGAGTGGTCTGTCGGGCTGTGCAGGAGTTTTCGGCTTTGGAGCGGAAGTGCGTGAAGGTCTTGAATTAAATATTGAAGCACTTGTAAATTCTTCATACTGCGGAAGATTTTTGGCGGCAGCCGCTTTCTTCATCTGTTTTTCCTTTTCGGAATTATCACCGAGCTGAGAAAGCATATCCTCAATTGAAGTGATAACAGGTGCGGAAGGTTTAAGACCCTGAGTATCTGTAAGGCTCTGGTTAGCCTTGCCTTTTGATTCGGATATAGCATGGATAAATGCATCTGATGTGGATTTGCTGTGTGGATTTGTGGCAATCTTTGAGATATTTGCGTCCATCATATTGCCCTTTGCGGCAGCTTCGGCAGCGATTTTCTGACCGGGGGTAAGACCTGCCTTGCCATATTTGCTCGGTGCGGCAGATTTACCGCCGAATTTCGGAGCGGCTTGCTGAACGGGAACTGTAAACTGCGGCTGCATATTCGGCATCGGCATACCTGTGGGAGGTGCAATAGGTGCAAGTATTGGCTGACCGTTCATGTCATATCCTGTTATCTGCATATATGCATATATGGGCTGACCATTCTGGTCATAGCCTGTGGGAACTGTCATAAACTGACCTACTGCGGGCTGCTGATACTGCATGGGTGCAGGCTGCTGGTACTGCATGGGTGCAGGCTGCTGATACTGGAAAGGCGCAGGCTGTTGATACTGTACAGGTGCAGGCTGTTGTACGGGTGCAGGTGCAGGCTGCTGTACGGGTGCAGACTGCTGTACTGGTGCAGGTGCAGGCTGCTGTACTGGTGCAGGTGCAGGCTGTTGTACGGGTGCAGGTGCAGGCTGTTGTATCGGTGCTGATATATCTTCAAAATCAGGTATTGCTATATCATCTGTTTCGTCTTCGGGTTCTTCTTCCTGAACTGCCTGAGAGCCGTAAAACTGAGGAACTTCTATTTCATCAAGTTCAGGCGGTGCAATATCTTCGTTTGCAGGAGGTATAACACTGTCAAATGAAGGAATTTCAATGTCTTCAAGTTCAGGCTCGGTTTCTTCACGGGCAGGCGGAATAATTTCATCGAGAACAGGTGAAAGTTCTTCGGGAGTTATATCATCAAGAACAGGTGCAGACGGTGCAGGTACAGGAGGCGGAGCGGCTGTTTCCGCAACGGCAGGCATATCGTCCATTTCAAGGGGAGCTTCTTCGGGTTCGGGTTCAGGTTCGGAAGGAATTTCCTGATTCATTCCGAAGAACTGGTTTGCAAAAATATCCCATGCGTTATTCTGCTGAGTCTGCTGGGGTTCATTTACTGCTGTGAGGTTATCCTCATCAACATCGACAACATTTGAATCGTTGTCATACATTCCCTGAACGGGTGCAGGTTCGTCCTGCGGAAGCTGTTCAACAGTTTCCTGCGGCTGATTTCCGATAGAAAACATATTCATTATATCATCATTTTCATCGGGCTTGGGTTCTTCCTGAGCGTGGGGGTCAATGGCAAACTGTGCAAGGAAATCGTCCTGAACGTTGTTTGCAGGCTGTTCGGGTTCGGGAGTGGGTTTGTTGATGGCAAACTGTGCGAGGAAATCGTCATCGCTTTTGGGAGCGGGTTCTTCGGGGACAGGTGCATTTATAGCGAACTGTGCGAGGTCATCGTCCATTGGAACGCCTGTTCCTGCGATAGTTCTTGCCGGTGCAGGCTGTACGGGAGGTACAGGCCGGGGTTCGGGTTCATATGCAGGAGCCGGCTCAGGTTCATATACGGGAGTCGGTTCGGGTTCGTATGAAGGCTCAGGTTCGGGAGCTTTTGTCTCGGCAGACGAACCTGTGATTCTTGCGGTAGTATTTCCGAGCGGAACGATGCCCTCGTCCTCGATACCTGCTTTAATTCTTGCTTTTTCTTCTTTAAGGAGGCGTGCCATTTCCTTTTTATCCGCCTTAATCATTTCCTTTGCGATTTTTTCCTTACATTTCTCGCAGGTAATTTCTTTAAGGTCGTTCATTCTGCCAATCTGGCGGTATTTTGTATCATTTCCCGATTTGAGGAGATTGACACCGCAGCCTGTTTTTTTGCCGTTACTTGTTCCATGTACTTCTTCATTGAATGAAGTACCAATAAGCATTACATCCATAAAAATTCTCCAAACCGCAAATAGTGATATATGCGGCTGCCGCTTTACGGCAGCGGTGAGCCGATTTTGGCATCGGTGCATCATAGCAGTACCAGCACCGACATAATATATATACATTATAACTTATGAGACAAAAAAAATCAACACTTTCTTAAAAATAAAATAATAAAATTATACCGAAATTAATTTTTTTGGAGAAAATAACAAAATGTTATTGATATTTTTGTCAAAAACTTCCTATTGATTTTGAAAATAAACAGTGAAAATATTTTGCTGAAATAAAAAAGATGTTAAATTTTCAGAAAATAAGAAAATACTCTTGCAGTCTGCGGCTTTTTGTTGTATAATTATATTGTATCATTATTTCAGGTCTGATTCCTGAAATTAAAAGGAGGATTTTTGATTGAAACTCGTTTCAGTTGTAGTTCCGTGCTACAATGAGGAAGATGTTCTCCCCATGTTCTATGAGGAGATAACAAAGGTAACTGACGGTATGATGAAGGACAACCCCGAACTTACTTTTGAATTTCTCTTCATAAATGACGGTTCTAAGGATAAAACACTGGAAATATTCCATTCGCTTGCAGATAAGGACAAAAGAGTGAGATATATCTCTTTCTCAAGAAATTTCGGCAAGGAGTCAGGCATCTATGCAGGACTTAAAAACGCAAAGGGAGACTATATTGTCGTTATGGACGCTGACCTCCAGCATCCGCCCGCTTTTCTCCCTCAGATGTACCAATACGTTAAGGACGGCGAATATGACTGCGCTACCACAAGACGAACAAACCGTAAGGGAGAATCCAAAATCCGTTCATGGTTCTCTATGAAATTCTATAAAATCATGAATATGATTTCTCAGACAGAAATCGTTGACGGCGCACAGGATTTCCGATTCATGACAAGACAGATGGTTGATGCCATTCTCGATATGTCGGAATATAACAGATTCTCAAAAGGTATTTTCAGCTGGGTAGGATTCAGAGTCAAATATATGCCCTATGAAAATGTTGAGCGTCCTGCGGGTACAACTTCATGGTCTTTCTGGGGACTGTTCAAATATTCCCTCGAAGGTATCATGGCATTTTCGACAGCTCCGCTTGCACTGGCTTCATTCCTCGGAATAATAAGCTGTATAGTCGCCTTTATACTCATAATATTCACTATATTGAAAGCCATTTTCGGTTTTGGTGATGCACCGTCAGGATATATGACTATTCTCTGTGTCGTGTTCCTTTTCAGCGGATTACAGCTCCTGTGTACAGGCGTGCTTGGTCAGTACCTCGCTAAAACTTATCTCGAAACCAAACACCGCCCCATTTATATCGCAGGCGAAACAGATGAAACCTACCGTGCAAAAAAAGAAAAGAATGAAAATAATTAATCCGCATACCCCCTTAAAGGAGGTCGGCTGATTTGAACAAACATACAAAACTTGTCGTTTCTGTCCTGTTCGTAGTGATAATAATACTCGCTGCCGCCATTACAAGATTTTATCTCAATACACCACAGGATAATATCAACAGAAAAAATCAGACGGAAATTGTCAAAAGACTTGATGTCGATTCCGCAGGCAACAGAATCTTTGAGGACAACAATAAAAATTATGGCATCGCTGACAGCAGCGACAGAATAATTGCCGCCCCCGAATGGCTTTCACTTGAATTTGCAGATTCAGGATTCTGCATAGCTTCACGCAGAATAGGCGGAAAAAAATTGTGCGGCTGCATAGACTATGAGGGAAATATTACCGTACCTTTCATATATGAAAATATACGGAAAAAATACTGCGGTGATACAGTATTCTATGCCGCAGATACTTCATCAGCAAATGAATGTGTAATATATAACGATTCATTCGTCCCTGCTTTCAGACATTCATGGACGGAATGCGATGTCAAGGGCGATGAAGTTATCCTCAAAAGCAATCAGGGTGTGTATACTTTTTCAGCAGGAAACGGAGGCTTCCTCTTTAAAGGTGCTTCCGTAAGCGGAAATACAATGGGATTCGATTATTCCCTCGATGTGTTCAGCAGAATAATCCTCTCAAAACTCAACGCCCCCATGCTCGAAAAAATATGCGGAGATATAGGCGAATACCTCGAATTTGCCTATACGGGCAATGATGACATTCTTTCAGATATAACCAGCGGCAGCCGAAGCAGTTTCTTCCAGCTCTTTCAGGACGACCACAAGGTTTTGTCAAAAAAACTGCTCGGAATTTCCGATGTGTATATATATTCAAAAAAATCTGAAAACGATATCCCGCTCTATTCAGTATCACTCGAAGCAGATACCGAAATTACCTATACAGACGAAACAGGTACTAAAAAAACTCTGAGGGACAAATATAAGGCTTCCGTCGATTTCAGCGGCAGCTCCGAAAGCAATCTCACCGCCATAGGCGGAAAATTCGCTCTCAGTGAACCAAATTACCCTAAGCCTGAACCACCCGAAGAAAATAATGAGGAAAAATCAGATTCCCACAACCATGACGAAAATGCCCGTGAGGAATCTTAATCAAAATATAAAGGAGTATTCTTATGTCAAAAAAAGTTGCAGTCATTATGGGAAGCGACAGCGATTTCCCCGTAGTAAAATCAGCTCTCAAAGAACTGAAAAAATATAATGTGGATTTTGAGTGCCGTGTAATGAGCGCACACCGTACCCCCGCTGAGGCTGCCGATTTTGCCGAAAATGCAAAAAATAACGGCTTCGGTGTCATAATCTGCGCTGCAGGTATGGCTGCCCACCTCGCAGGTGTAGTCGCAGGTCATACAACTCTCCCCGTTATCGGTATCCCTATGAAGTCAAAGGCTCTCGAAGGTATGGACGCTCTGCTCGCTACCGTCATGATGCCCCCAGGAGTACCCGTCGCAACAGTCGGTATCGACGGCGCAAAAAATGCCGCTGTACTTGCTGTTCAGATTCTCGCTGTATCAGATGATGAACTCGCTCAGAAACTCGCTGACGAAAAACAGAAAATGGCTGACGGCGTAAAGGAAAAAGATGCAAATTTACAGGCTGAAATCGCACAGCTTTAATTAATTTCTTTCAAACCTACAATTTCCGCAATGATGCGGAATTGCATATATTATTACATTCTCAGGAGGAATAACAAATGGAAAATATCGTTAAAAAGGAACAGCTCTATGAGGGCAAAGCCAAGAAAGTCTATGCTACAAATGACCCCGAACTCGTTATCGTTGACTATAAGGACGATGCTACCGCTTTCAACGGCGAAAAGAAAGGCACTATCAGCGGTAAGGGCGTTATCAATAACCGCATGACCAACTATATGTTCAAAATGCTCGAAAAAGAAGGCGTTCCTACTCACCTTGTAGAGGAAATAAGCGACCGTGAAACTATCGTTAAAAAAGTTTCTATCGTTCCCCTCGAAGTAATCATCAGAAATGTTGCAGCAGGAAGCTTCTCAAAGAGAATGGGCGTTGAAGAAGGTAAACAGCTCCTCTGCCCTATCCTCGAATTCAGCTACAAGAATGATGACCTCGGTGACCCGTTCATAAACGATTACTACGCTCTCGCCCTCGGTCTTGCGACTAAGGAAGAACTCGATACTATCGCTAAATACGCTTTCAAGGTAAACGAATTTATGCTCAAATTCTTCAAAGGTCTCAATATCGACCTCATTGACTTCAAAATTGAATTTGGTAAAACTTCCGACGGCACTATTATCCTCGCTGATGAAATCTCTCCCGATACCTGCCGTTTCTGGGACAGCACAACTCACGAAAAACTCGATAAGGACAGATTCCGCAGAGATATGGGCGGTGTTGAAGAAGCTTATCAGGAAATCATGAAGAGACTTATGGGAGAATAATTTATGGGCGGATTTTTCGGTGCAGCTTCAAAAAATGAATGTATAACAGATGTCTTTTACGGCACTGACTATCATTCCCACCTCGGCACAAGACGAGGCGGTATGACCTCATATGACGAGGACAGAGGATTCCAGAGAAATATTCACAGTATCGAAAATTCTCCGTTCCGTACAAAATTTGAGAACGATGTTGTAAATATGAGGGGTAAACTCTGTATAGGCTGTATAAGCGATACAGACCCCCAGCCCATTCTTGTCCGCTCAAAACTCGGTCTTTATGCAATCTGTTCAGTAGGTATAATCCGCAATGCCGACGCTCTTGCAGATGAACTCCTCGAAAACGGCTGCGCCAATTTCGAGGCAATGAGCAGCGGAAATATAAATTCAGGTGACCTTATAGGCGCACTTATCGCCCAGAAAAATTCCTTTGCCGAGGGTATACGCTACGCTCAGGAAAAAATAGAAGGCACTATGTCACTCATTATACTTACAAAGGAAAATATAATCGCAGCCCGTGACAAGTTCGGCAGACTCCCGATTATAATAGGAAAACGCTGGGACGGTTTCTGCGTTTCAACAGAATCTTTCGCTTTCCAGAAACTCGGCTACGAAACTTTTAAGGAACTTACGGCTGGCGAAATCGTTACCATTAATTCCGACGGCTGCGAAACTATTGCCGAGGGCGACCCCTCCAAAATGAAAATCTGTACTTTCCTCTGGACTTACTACGGCTACCCCACTGCCTGCTATGAGGGCGTGAATGTCGAGGTTATGCGTACAAGAAACGGTGAAATTATGGCGGAAAATGACATCAATGCAGGAAAACTCCCCGATGTTGACTATGTGTGCGGCGTTCCCGATTCGGGTACTCCCCATGCTATCGGCTACGCAAACAGAAGCGGTATACCGTTCGCAAGACCTTTCATAAAATATACACCCACATGGCCGAGAAGTTTCATGCCCACTAACCAGAGTATGAGAAATCAGGTCGCTAAAATGAAGCTCATTCCCGTTCATGAACTCATTGAGGGCAAAAAACTCCTCTTTGTCGATGACAGTATCGTAAGAGGTACTCAGATGAGGGAAACTGTTGAGTTTCTCTATGAAAACGGTGCAAAAGAAGTGCATATGCGCTCCGCCTGTCCGCCTATCATGTACGGCTGCAAATACCTTAACTTTTCAAGAAGCCATTCCGAACTCGAATTAATCGCAAGACAGATAATTGATGAGTTCGAGGGCAAGGAGGGCGTTAAGTTCCTCGCTGAATACAGCGATACAAATACCGAACGTGGCAAAAAACTGCGTGACGAAATATGCCGCAGACTTAAACTCACTTCTCTCGAATTTCAGTCGCTTGGCGGCAAAATCAAAGCAGTCGGTCTGCCTGAATGTAACCTCTGTACCTACTGCTGGAGCGGAAACGAATAATTTTTTTTCATATGCTGCGGCAATCCATTTTGCCGCAGATATGAATTTCTATCAATAAACCGTAGGAAAATTTTCGCCCTTGCCTTATGAATGAACAGGCAAGCACCAAAGACGAAAATTTGACGATTTCAAATGGAGGATTTTATAATGAATAACAACAGTTTTTCCGAAAGCTACAAAAAAGCAGGCGTTGACGTTACCGCAGGCTATAAGGCTGTTGAACTTATGAAACAGCATATCGCAAGAACTATGATTAAGGGTACTCTTTCAGGTATAGGCGGTTTCGGCGGTCTGTTTGAACTCGATACAACAGGCATAAACAAACCCGTTCTCGTTTCAGGTACGGACGGCGTAGGCACTAAAATCAAAATCGCTTTCATCATGGACAAACATGATACCGTAGGTATAGACTGCGTTGCCATGTGCGTGAACGATATAATCTGCTGCGGTGCAAAACCTCTTTTCTTCCTCGACTATATCGCCTGCGGAAAAAATTTCCCCGAAAAAATTGCCAATATAGTTTCAGGTGTCGCTGAGGGCTGCGTCAGGGCAGGCTGTGCGCTCATTGGCGGAGAAACTGCCGAACACCCCGGTCTTATGCCCGAAGATGAATACGACCTCGCAGGCTTTTCCGTGGGCGTTGTCGATAAGGATAAAATCCTCCGCCCCGATACCCAGAAGGTCGGAGATGTCCTTGTCGCTATAAAATCAAGCGGCGTTCATTCAAACGGTTTCTCACTCGTAAGACGTGTTTTCGATGTGAATAAAGAAAAACTCGATATGCATTTCGATGACCTCGGCTGTACTCTCGGTGAGGCTCTCCTCACTCCTACAAGAATCTATGTAAAGCCCATTCTCAGCCTCCTCGAAAAAATAAACGTAAAATCCATATCACATATCACAGGCGGCGGATTTTATGAGAATATCCCACGTTCACTCCCCAAAAACCTCTCTGCTAAAATCGAAAGAGATGCCGTTCAGGTTCTCCCCATATTCGACCTCATAAAACGCTGCGGAAATATCCCCGAAAGAGATATGTTCAATACTTTCAATATGGGCGTGGGAATGATTGTCTCAGTCGATAAAAATGATGCGGACAATGCTGTCAATATCTTAAAGGCGGCAGGTGAGGACGCTTATATCCTCGGTGAACTCGTCGAATCAGAAGAAGGCGTTATTATCTGCTGATAAAGTGCATTTTGTGTAAATTATGAAAAAATATATTGCTTCATTTGCTGCGGCTGCGGCAGTTGTATTTTCCGCAGCCTCCTTCCCCGTCTTTTCTGCGGGAAACTATCCTGATACAAATGACGACGGGGCTGTTGATGTTTTTGACATGATAAAGGCAAGACAAAATAATTTTTCAAATGAAAAACTTAATCTGCTGAATGACTATATCCTCGGAAAAGATGTCTCTTTCCCGAATGAAGAAATTCCGCAGGAGTATACAATTGACGAAAGCTGTATCCTTGAACCAAAAGGTACAATACATACAGGTGACGGAACTTTCTACGGAGGCGGATATGTCGGCGGCTGTGCCATGCTCGACCCCGTTTCAGCCGATTACTGGATAGTTGCCATGAACCTTGAAGATTATAACAATGCACAGCTCGCAGGTGCTTATCTCGAAGTCACTGGCGAACTCGGTACTATTAATATGCTCGTTACAGATTTGCTCCCAGAGGGCAAAAAGGGAGATTTAGACCTGTATGTGGACGCTTTCCCGCTTATCGCTCCGCCCGAAAAAGGCAGAGTCCCCGTAAGCTGGAAAATTATTCCGCTCGATACAGCAGAAAATGCTCCCGTTTCATATAAGTACAAGGAGGGTTCTACTGAATTCTGGTGCGGAGTTCAGGTCAGAAACCACCGATATCCTATAACTAAACTGGAATACCTTGACGAAAACGGAAATTTTCAGGAAATAAACCGCCGTCAGTACAATTACTTTGAATCCGATAAAATGGGAAAAGGTCCTTTTACTTTCCGCATAACGGATATTTACGGACAGGTTGTCATTGATGAAAATATTCCGCTTTCCACAGATGATACCAAAATTATTCAGGGTCATGTCCAGTTTCCTGAATAAGTATGAAAGTTAATATAATTGATTATATATGGGCTGCCCTCTCCGTTGTTACAGTCTGTGTTTCCTATCATTTCGGGAAACTCGGATACGGTGTGCTGATAGTCTATGCTTTTATGGCATTTATATTTGCATCGCATATATTTAAAGTCAGAAAACAGATGTCAAACAGCGTTGCCGCTTACGGTACTGTCATGGGATACCGTACCGCTGACGGCGGCCGTGTCATCTATCCGATTGTAAATTATGAAACCGAAGAAGGCAGAGATATAAGCTCGGTCTATACTATCGCCGACAAAGAAGAAAAATATGAACTCGGTGAGGAAGTCATGATATGCTACTCCCCCGATGACCCCATGTTTTTCTATTTTTCCGACAGAACTGACGAGCTTACAGGGGATTATTACAAGTATATACTCTATGGCGGTATGATTGCCGCTTTACTGTTTATCATTATTGAACTATTCTGAAAGGGGTAATTTTTATGAGATGTCCTTACTGCGGTGCGGAAACGCATGGAAGAATCTGCGAATACTGCGATTCTGAACTTGTAGCATTTACGGATAACAACGTCTTTGGCAGTGCTGTCGGTGAAACCGAAACATTCGAGAATAATATCTCGTTTAACCGTTCGGCAGATAATCAGGCTTATATTGAGAATGAAACAATTGCTGTCTATGATGAAGAATATTCCGAAAAGAAAAAAACAACTGCTCTTATTCTCTGTATCTTTCTGGGCTGGCTGGGAGTGCATCACTTCTATACAGGAAAATGGCTGCTGGGAATAATTTACCTGTTTACTCACGGCTTCTGGGGACTCGGTATTGTACTCGATATTATAATGATTGCCACAGACAAGTATAAAGATAAAAATAAAAGAAAACTTTTAAAGTGAACGGAGGCAGTAAATGAAAAATATTGTCGTTCTCGTCTCAGGCGGCGGAACTAATTTGCAGGCTCTTATTGATGCGGAAAATTCAGGTATCATCAAAAACGGTAAAATTACCTGCGTGATTTCTTCAAATCCCGATGCATACGCATTAAAGAGAGCAGAAAACAATAATATCCCCACAAGGATTATTCCAAGAAAAGAATTTTCCGACAGCATTGAATACAGCAAGGCAATTTTAAACGCTCTCAATGAAGAAAAAGCCGATTTGATAGTCCTCGCAGGCTTTATGACTATCCTCGACAAATGCGTTACGGAAGCTTATCCGTATAAGATAATAAATGTCCACCCCGCACTTATACCGTCTTTCTGCGGTGAAGGCTTCTACGGTCTGAAAGTCCATGAGGCTGCACTCGGCTACGGTGTGAAAGTCAGCGGTGCTACTATCCATTTCGTGAACGAAAAAGCAGATGCAGGTGCAATTATTTTGCAGGGCGTTGTTGATGTCCTCAATGATGATACTCCTGAAATCCTCCAGAAAAGAATTATGGAAAACGTGGAATGGAAACTCCTCCCGAAAGCTGTTTCCCTTTTCTGTCAGGATAAAATAGAAATTGTAAACAATAAAGCTTATGTGAGGGATTAATTATGATTAAAGACCTTAAACAAACCGAATACTTCCGTGAGGGAAAGTTTTTCAGCACTTTCTTCAATAAGGAAATGGATATTTACCTCGAAGACGGGGCTACTGCTGAATACGCTGAAAAATGTATTGAGGATTTCAATAATATGTCCCAAGAACTCAAAAACAATATCTTCAAAGCCGCTAAGGCTTACTGTCTCGACTTCATGGATATGGTCGGCGAGGAGGAAATTTTAGAGGAACTTACCGTTCCGATTTACCCCGATACAGAGCCTGAACAAATTATGAAATGTATTCAGCCAAGTGTTATGGTAATTCAGGAGCCTGAGGACAAAAATAAAATCGGCTGGCAGCTCGAATGTAACTGCGACTGGGAAATCGAACACGGTATGGAAATTGACGTTCTTGACGGAAAACTCGTCTATCTGAGTTCATTCAGCGGATATTCCCCGTGGATGGAATTTGATGAAAAAGACTATAACTATGCAAATTAAATCTGAAAAGGAGTTTTTATTATGAAAAAACTTGATATCGCTCAAATCTTAAATTCAAACGCTTACCCCGGCAGAGGTATCGTAATAGGTAAGTCCGACTGCGGAAATTTCGCTGTTACCGCTTACTTCATCATGGGAAGAAGCGAAAACAGCAGAAACCGTGTTTTTGTTGAGGACGGCGACGGCATAAGAACTCAGGCTTTTGACCCCTCAAAACTCACTGACCCGCATCTCATTATTTACGCTCCCGTCCGTGTTCTCGGAAATAAATTAATCGTCACAAACGGTGACCAGACTGATACTATCTATGAACTCATGGACAAACAGCAGACCTTTGAACAGTCCCTCCGTACCCGTGAGTTCGAGGACGATGCCCCCAATTATACCCCCAGAATTTCAGGTATCCTCCACTTTGAGGACAAGGGATTCAATTATGCTATGTCTATCCTCAAAAGTGCAAACGGCAACCCCGATTCATGTCAGAGATATACTTTCGCCTATGCTAACCCGATTGCAGGTGAGGGACGTTTCATTCATACCTATATGGGTGACGGAAATCCTCTTCCGAGCTTTGAGGGCGAACCTGAACTCATCGGAATAAAGGGCGGTATTGATGAATTTACCGATATGCTCTGGAATAACCTCAACCCCGATAACAAGGTTTCCCTCTTTGTCCGCTATGTCAACCTCGAAAACGGCAAAACAGAAACAAGAATCGTAAACAAAAACGTATGAAAGTAAATATTACAAACTGCCCCCACTGCGGTGCAAAACTTAATATTCAGCATTCAGGCAATATCCGCTGTGAATACTGCGACTGCGATATATTTGTTGAAAATTCTGATGTGTCTCCTCAGAATATTCCGCAAAATCCTCCCCTTTCAACAGAAATCAACGAGACTAAGTTGAAAAAATGGAACAGAAAAAGAAAATTTTTCATCGCTGTGCATTTTTTCTGTGTCTTTATGGGCTGGTTTGTAGGTATGCATGATACCAGTGACGGAGCTATGGTACTTTTCCTGCTGGCAGGATTCTCAACATTTCTGCTTTTCCCTGTGCTTATCGCCTTTTCAAAACCTCTGAGCGAGGCTGAAAAAGTCAATTTCAAAAAGGGTAAGGAAGTATTAAGACAATATCTTGTCATGCTCCTTGCAGGTATTATTGCTTTCATGGCAGGCGCAATACTTGGATATGCGGGAGTTGGTTGAGCAATTCCATAAACATACAATTCATCAAAATGAAAATAAATATAAGGAGGACATTTTTATGTCAAATGAAATGCAGTTAAAATACGGCTGTAACCCCAATCAGAAACCGTCAAGAGTTTATATGGCTGACGGCAGTGAACTCCCTATTGAGGTTCTCTGCGGAAAACCCGGCTATATTAACCTCCTCGACGCTTTCAACGGCTGGCAGCTCGTAAAGGAACTCAAAAAAGCTACGGGTATGTGTGCGGCAACTTCTTTCAAACACGTTTCCCCTGCGGGTGCGGCTATCGGCAGACCCCTCAGCGATGACCTCAAAAAAATTTACTGGGTCGATGACCTCGGTGAACTCTCACCCCTCGCAAGTGCTTACGCAAGAGCAAGAGGTGCAGACAGAATGTCATCTTACGGCGATTTTATCGCACTCTCAGATAAGGTTGACGTTTGTACGGCTAAAATGATTCAGAGAGAAGTTTCTGACGGCATTATCGCTCCCGATTATGATGACGAAGCCCTCGAAATCCTTAAATCCAAAAGAAAAGGTACTTACTGTATCCTCAAAATTGACGAAAACTATTCCCCTGCTCCCATCGAAACAAAACAGGTATACGGCGTTTCATTTGAACAGGGTCGAAATGAACTCGATATAAACAGAGAACTCCTCGCAAATGTAGTTACCGAAAATAAAAATATCCCCGATGACAAACTCGATGACCTCCTTATATCCCTTATCACTCTCAAATATACTCAGTCAAATTCCGTTTGCTATGTAAAGGACGGGCAGGCTATCGGTATCGGTGCAGGTCAGCAGTCAAGAATACACTGCACACGCCTCGCAGGTCAGAAAGCTGATAACTGGTGGCTCAGACAGTCTCCGCAGGTTATGGGGCTTGATTTCGTTGACGATATCCGCCGTGCAGACCGTGACAACGCTATTGATGTTTATATCGGTGATGAGTATGAGGACGTTCTCCGTGAGGGCGAATGGCAGAGAATTTTCAAGACTAAACCTCCTGTTTTCACCGCTGAGGAGAAAAAGGCATGGCTCGCTAAAAATACAGGCGTATGCCTCGGCTCAGATGCTTTCTTCCCGTTCGGTGACAATATCGAAAGAGCTAAAAAATCAGGCGTTGAATATATCGCTGAACCCGGCGGCTCTATCCGTGATGATAATGTTATCGAAACCTGCAACAAGTATAATATTGCTATGGCATTCACAGGAATCCGTCTTTTCCACCACTGATTATATAATTAACTGAAAGGAGATGATACCTATGAAGAATATTCTCGTTGTTGGCGGCGGCGGCCGTGAACACGCTATCATCATGAAACTCGCTGAAAGTCCCCATGTGGATAAACTCTACTGCACTCCCGGAAACGGTGGTATCTCCAAATATGCCGAATGTTTCAATGTAAGTGCTACTGATGTTCAGGGTGTTGTTGACCTCGCTAAAAAACTGAATCCCGATATGGTTGTAGTCGCTCCCGATGACCCTCTCGTTATGGGTATGGTTGACGCTTTGCAGGCTGAGGGATTCATGACTTTCGGTCCAAAGGCAAATGCTGCAATTATTGAGGGAAGCAAGGTCTTTTCAAAGGAACTTATGAAAAAATATAATATCCCTACCGCTTTTTATGAGGTTTTCACCGACAGCGAAAAAGCTGTTGAATACCTTAAAAAACAAAACTCCTACCCCGCTGTTATAAAGGCAGACGGTCTTGCTCTCGGTAAGGGTGTTATTATCGCTCAGAATGAAGATGAAGCCGTTAAAGCTGTTCATGATATGATTGATGACCTTAAATTCGGAAAGAGCAGTTCAAGAATCGTTATTGAGGAATTTCTTACAGGTCCTGAGGTTTCTGTACTGTCTTTCACGGACGGCAAAACTATCGTGCCTATGATTTCATCTATGGACCATAAACGTGCGCTTGACGGTGATATGGGGCTTAATACGGGCGGTATGGGTACTGTTTCACCTAACCCCTACTATACAGATGACGTTGCAAAGGAATGTATGGAGAAAATTTTCCTTCCCACTGTGAACGCTATGAATCAGGAGGGTCGTACCTTTGAAGGCTGTCTTTACTTCGGTCTTATGATAACTCCGAAAGGTCCTAAGGTTATTGAATATAACTGCCGTTTCGGTGACCCCGAAACTCAGGTAGTTCTCCCTATGCTTGATGCGGATTTGTACGAAATATTCGAGGCTGTTTATAAACATGAACTCGATAAGGTAAATATAAAATGGCATAAGGGTTCTTGTGCCTGCGTTGTAATGGCAAGCGGAGGTTATCCCGAAAGCTATCCGAAAGGTATCGAAATGAACGGCTTTAACGATAAGGGTCAGATTGACGGCTGTTTCGTTTACCATGCAGGTACTAAACTCTCCGATGACGGAAAATTCCTCACAAACGGAGGTCGTGTAATTGGCGTTACTGCAAAGGGAGATACCTTGCAGGAAGCTCTTGATACCGCTTATAAGGGCGTTTCAGACATAAGCTTTGAGGGCGCACATTACAGAAAAGATATCGGTCAGCGTGCGTTGAAAGCTTTTAAATAAGAGGCTATGCCATGCATAAAAGACTTGACAAGGGTATATTCCTTGGAATTATAGGAAATATTCTTTTTGTACTTTTCGGTCTTATATGTTATATTTTTTATGTTTCTTACGAGCCTGAAAGTGTCCATTCAAAGATACTTGAAGCAATGGCTTATATATCGGAATTTTCAGGATTCATAATTCTGATATATTCGGGCTGGCTGATGTTTTCGGCAGTGCGTATGAGAAGCTGGCTGAAATTCGGATTTTCAGCATATATCGCCCTTGAAGCGGTTATGATGTTTCTCGAAATAAATACAACAAGATTCTCATTCTATGCACCTTATTCACTTATGCTTGCAATTATACATTCAGTGCTTTCTGCGGTGGTGTGCTTTTCGTTTATACAGCTTGACCCCGATAAATCAAAATTTGAGGTCGTTGTAATAGTCTGCACAGGTATCATGCTGGGCGGTATGTTCGGAAATATAATGGGTATAAGAGTGTATTTCAGTATAATGAGCAATGCTGTCGGATTTTCAATACTTTTTGCCGCAATAAGATACCTCCTGAAACGTGAGGAAATCGAAATAGACTGCCACGGTGACAATGCCCGTGTAAGTGAATACAGCAGCAGCACTTTCTTCGGAGAATCAGACAATAAGACCGATGAAAAATAAAATGCAAAGGAAACAATTAAATGGGAAAACGGATACTTGTGGGCTGTGACGGAAGTAATACAGGTTCATTTCTTTCAAAACGCCTTATAAGTCTCGGTTATGAATCAGTTTGTGCGGATAACAGATGCGATACCTTACGAAGCAAACTCTCTGAAAGAAATTATAACTGCGTCATAATATTTGTATCATCAGACAATAAGAAAATTTATGACTTTTTGCATGAGGTTAAAAAGAATAATAAAAAAACACTTATCATTACAGCTATTTATGGCTATGACGATTTGCTGTATGAAAAACTTGAAAACAGTTACGCTGACAAATGTATTGTGATATCTGTTTATTTTATGGACGTTTACAGGCGTATCGCAGAAATAATATCAGAAAATGACAAAACCTGTTTCAGGAACGAAATAGCAGATTTTCTGGTTGAAATGAAATTTCCGAGATATCTTTCAGGATTCTATTATCTTTGTACTGCAATAGAAATCTGTGTCACAAAAAATCAGTATAAAAAATTTTCAGCTATGAATATGTATGAGGAAATCGCTGAGAGAATGAACGTAAAAGCTCCTTCTGTGGAACGTTCACTCAGAAATCTTGCAACAGTCTCTGTTTACAGAAATTCTGTTGCTCAAATACTGAAATCAAACAACGGCAGAAAACTTACAAATTCAAAAATGATTTCAAAAATGTCCATTATGTTTGCGAAAAAATATCAAATTAGATAATAATAACAAAACAGCTTGGATTTAAAATCATAATTTTGTTTATTACGCTGAATCTGAAAATTATTTTTTCAATAATCAACGGTTTTGTATTTAAAATATGCTCCTTTTGGGGTACTTATGAACGGCATCGTTCAAAAGTATTCTGAAAGGAGTTTTTTTATTGGCTGTTAAAAAATTAAGTCCCGAAAAAGAACTGTTCTGCTGCTGGTATGCTGTCCTCGGAAATGCTCAGGAGGCCGCCCTTAAAGCAGGTTTCAGCGCAGACAATGCCTTGCAGGAGGGCATTGAATGTCTCAGTTCAAATGCCTGCAAAAAAAGAATCGAAAAAATCAGAAATGTCCTCTCGGACAGCGGAAGTATTATTTCAGGTCTTAAAAGACTTGCATTCGGTAATTGTTCCGATGCCGTATACCTCGCATTTTCAGAGGAACTTCCGCCACCTGATGTCATTTCAAAACTCGATTTGTTCAACGTTTCCGAACTCAAACGACAGAGAAGCGGTGTTGTTGAAATTAAATTCTTCGACAGGCTTAAAGCCCTCGAAAAACTTTATGAACTCGAAAATTCATTTTCCGATAAGAATAAGGCTGAGGATTTAATAAACGCACTCACCCAGCCACAGGGGGCTGATGAATTTGAAGATATATAATTTCTCCCCTAAACAGCGTCTTGCTGTCAAATGGTGGAATACTTCAAAGTATAAGAATTATGACGCTGTTATATGTGACGGTGCTGTAAGAAGCGGTAAAACTCTTTCAATGTCGCTTGGATTCGTCTTCTGGGCATCATCATCTTTCAGCGGAGGTACTTTCGCTATGTGCGGAAAAACTATAACCTCCCTGAGAAGAAATGTAATTGAACCGCTTATTCCTCTTTTGTCAGACTACGGCTTTGTATGCTCGGAAAAAATAAGCAGGAATTTTATTGATGTGACTTTCCTCGGAAAAACTAACCGCTTTTACCTTTTTGGAGGAAAAGATGAGGGGTCAGCTTCACTCATTCAGGGAATAACACTCTGCGGAGTTTTCCTTGATGAAGTAGCTTTAATGCCCCGCTCATTCGTTGAACAGGCTCTCGCAAGATGTTCAGTGAACGGCTCAAAACTATGGTTTAACTGTAATCCCGATAATCCTGCTCACTGGTTTTACAATGAATGGATTAAAAAATCAAAGGATAAAAATGCCTTGTATATCCATTTCACTATGGACGATAACCCCTCACTCTCAGAAAATCTCAAAAACCGCTATAAAAGACTTTATTCAGGTGCTTTCTATGAAAGATTCGTACTCGGAAAATGGTCTGCTTCGGAAGGTATCGTTTATCCTATGTTCAATGTCAATACACACGTTTATTCGTATCAGGTCGAATGTGAAAAATATGTAATATCATGCGACTACGGCACTGTTAATCCTTCGTCTTTCGGACTGTGGGGACTTTCGGACGGTGTATGGTACAGATTAAAGGAATATTACTATTCATCAAAAAGAGAAGGTATCTCCCGTACTGATGAGGAACATTATTCCGCCCTCGAAAAACTTGCGGAGGGTCTTGAAATATCAAAAATTATCGTTGACCCCTCCGCTGCAAGCTTTATTGAATGTATCCGCAGACATGGCATATTCAGAGTCGTAAAAGCTGACAATGATGTTATTTCAGGGATAAGAAATGTTTCTACCGCCCTGAAACAGAATAAACTCCGCTTTCATGAATCATGCCGTGATATTATAAGGGAGTTCTCCCTCTACCGCTGGAATGACAAGTGCGGCATGGACGCTCCCATAAAGGAAAATGACCACGCTATGGACGATATGCGATACTTTGTCGCTGATATGATTGCTAAAAAACCCGATGACGGTTTCTTCGCAGTTTCCGTGGCAAGATAAAGGAGGTTATATGAAATTATTCAAAAGAAAAAGTGACAGGGCTGCTCCCTTGCTTGTCCCGTCACAACATTCACCTTTTACAGGGTTTGAACTGCCTGATACTGTCGAACCTTTTGAAAAGGAATTATTTGACAGGCTCAGATATACCGTTCCCGTCATAGATGCCGCTATTATGAAAATTATCCGCCTTACAGGAGGTTTCAGACTTGTATGCTCAGATGAGAAATATCAGAGCGAACTTGACAATTTCTGCGAAAATGTACCTGTGGGCATAAAGGGTAAATCTGTCGGCACTTTTGTCGATTGCTTCCTCGACAGTATGCTCACCTATGGAAGCGCAGCAGGCGAAATAGTCCCCGATATTGAGGGCGGTAATATTGCAGGTCTCTGGAACGGCGATATTTCAAGAATATGTATTTCATCAGGCAAAGACCCTTTTGAAAGAAAATACGCTGTAAGGGATAATGACGGAATATTACACAATGTCATTCACCCCGAAAGAATTGTTTATGCTTCGCTTATAGGCGGAAATTCCCTTTTAAGAGGTCTGCCCGCTTTAAGCAGTATACTTATGCGTATATATCAGTGCATAGGTCAGAATTTTGACCGTGCAGGCAATGTACGTTATGCGGTAACTTACAGACCTGAAAAAGACACGGGTGACTTCGCTCATTCCCGTGAAAGAGCAATTCAGATTGCAAAAGAATGGTCAGACGGCATGAACAGCGCAAAATATGGTCAGGTTAAAGACTTTGTTGCTGTCGGAGATATTGATATTAAGGTCATAGGGGCTGAAAATCAGCTTTTTGATACAAATGTCCCTGTGCGCCAGCTCCTTGAACAGATTGTCGCAAAACTTTCCATACCGCCCTTTCTTCTCGGTCTAAGCTGGAGTACCACGGAGAGAATGTCCTCTCAGCAGGCTGATATCCTTACTTCGGAACTTGAATATTACCGCAGACTTTTAAATCCCGTTATATGCGAAATAGGAAATTCTTTCCTCTGCTCGCAGGGATATGACGCTGTTTGCTCAGTCGAATGGGTAAACATAAACTTACAGGACGAATCTGCTCTTGCCGATGCAAGACTTAAAAACGCTCAGGCAAGAGAAATCGAAATGAGATTAAACAATAATAATAATAACTGATTTTAAATGGAGGAATTTTTTTATGTATAATAATGTTAAACTCGAAAAGGGGCTTTATAACCTCAGCGGAAAATCTTTTACAAACGCTCTCGAAGAACTCGACCCCAGCAACGCTTACGCAGGTACTTCACTCGAAGGTCTTGATGCCTTTGAAAGACAGCTCAGAAGATATAATATCAAGGTGAGCGGTACAGACTGCGATACTGTTGACAGATTTTTCTCATCTACTGAAACAGCAGTTCTTTTCCCTGAATATGTAACACGCTGTATAAGAAAAGGCTTTGATGAAACTGTCCTTTCATCAGTGTGCGCTGTCAAAACTGTCTGCGAAAGCGGTCAGTACCTCGGCTGTGACCTCGTTGATACACAGAACTACCCTGTTGCTTCGGAAGGTCAGACTCTCCCCACAACTTCTATTACGGAAGGCAGTAACGCTGTCGTTCTCCAGAAATTCGGCAGACTTATCAACGCTTCATATGAGGCTGTACGCAGACAGAGACTTGATGTTTTCGGTGTAATGCTCAGAAGTATCGGAATGAAGCTTGCAAATGCAGTTGTCAAGAAATCTGTTGATGTACTCATCAGCAACGCTATGACTATCAATACATCTGCACTTACTTATGATGACCTTGCAAATCTTTACGGCTGTTTTGAATGTTTCGATATGACTACTGTAATCACTTCTCCTGCGGTTGCTTCAAAAATCGTTGCAATGCAGCAGCTTATCGAAACAAGGGCAGATGCAGACGGAAAAATCATTCTTCCTTTCGGCTCTGAACTTATAAAGTCATCGGCTGTTGATGATGATACCATTATCGGACTTGACAAAAACTTCGCACTTGAATTTATCACAAGCACTGACCTTGTTATGGAGACAGACAAGCTTATTGAACGTCAGCTCGACCAGATAACAGTTTCCATTACCTGCGGTTTCAAGAAAATATCTCCTTACGCAGTAAACGTTCTCACAATCGGAAACTGATATAAAAACTTACTGAATATATTCCCTCCTGCTCCCTGCGGGAGGGAATATAAATATAAAAATGAGGTGTATTATGGATAAGACAACACTTGATAAAATAAATAAATTCACACGCAGAGATTTTTCTCAGGAGGAATTATATACCTTTTCAGTAATTCTCTGCGATAACGATATAGACCGTGACGGAGAAAGATTTTCCGATGAGGCTCTTGAATCCCTCAAAACTCTTTTCATCGGAAAAACAGGTATATTCGACCACAATGCAAGTTCTTCAAATCAGAATGCAAGAATTTTCGATACCGAAATAATATCAGACGATTCACGCACCACAAAGCACGGCACAACATATAAATATCTTAAAGGGACTGCTTATATGATTCGTACAGATGAAAATAAAAACCTTATATCGGAAATTGACGGAGGTATCAAAAAAGAAGTAAGCATTTCATGCTGTGCTGATGAAAAATTATGCTCAGTCTGCGAAAATACAATTTCATCATGTATTCATGAAAAGGGAAAATATTATAACGGAAAATTATGCCATACAATTCTCAATAAAATATCAGATGCTTATGAATGGAGTTTTGTAGCTGTTCCTTCTCAGGTAAACGCAGGCGTTACAAAGCATTTTTCCGATGCAGACGAAAAAATATACCATTCATCTCAGGAATCCGACAACGAAAAACAGCTCAGACGAGATATCCGCCGACTTGCATATTTTTCAGGCGGGAGAACTGCTGCCGCTGCCGCAGAACTTTCCGCTAAGAATCTCAATGCCGTACAGCTTGCCGAACTTAAAAAATCCTATGAACGCCTTTGCAGTCATAACGGTATAAGAGTTCAGCTTATGACGGAAAAATCTGAAACCGATAATAACAGCTATACTCTCAGATAGGAGGATATATGAACAGAATAACCATAAGAACTTTGTTTATGCTTTTTTCAGGTGAGGATAACTGCGACGCACTTATGCCGTTCATAGATATTTCTGTAATGGAAATATCAAAAATAATCAAGCCCGATGCAGATATTGAAGATGTACGCCTTAACTTTCTCTGTGCCGCAAATGCAAATTACAGGTATCAGCAGGCAAGGTCTGCAAGAGATAATTCCGAATATACCTATGCCGGAAAAATGATTTCCGCAGACAATAAGACAGTCGTTTCATATGCCCTTAAACTTCTGAAAGATTATTATGAACTTTGCAGCGACCTGATTCAGCCGCAGAATTTTATATTTATGTCTTTTTCTTCAAAGGAGGATATCTGATGCTTACCGATGTTCTGAACAGTATAAAAAATGAACTCATTGATGCAGGTGTAACAAATGTGTATACAATATTTGATGCACTGCCGATTGAAAAAAAGGGAAAGAATTTCTTCACCATTGTAGGAATAAGTTCCTTTGAAACATCTTCCCCCATATATTCCGAATTTACTGTATTCATACCTTTCAAGGCGGAAATAGAAATAAAAATAACCGCCCGTGAATCAGGTGAACTCGCTGCACTTTATACTTACTATGACGAAAACATTGAACCCGTTATAAATCAGCTTTCAAACCTCAGCAGCAGAATATCAAGATTGTCCCTCAAACATGATACAAATATAAACCGCCTCGTCCTCAATGCAGGATTTTCAGTAAACGGAATAAGAAAAATTGAGAGGTGAAAATATGAGCGTAAATATTACATCAAGAACCGCCCAGCCTGTAAGTATCGGAGATATTGATTTTTACTGCGAAAGTATGAAAGCTTCTGCGGTGAATGTATTCTATGAACAGCCTACCGTTTCAGGTGATACTGTCATTTCTAATGAATACCGCAAGGCTTCAAAGCTCATATTTTCAGGGCGTGCATATATTGACAGCCAGTTCAGAATACTGGCAAATCTCAACAATATGATGAAATCTTCACAGAGTTTCAGCGTGACATATATGGGTATAATTATTGACGGCTGCCGTTTGCAGTCGTTTACATTTGATGACAAAGGACTTGACTATGCGGAAATTTCCGTCACTCTCATAACATATCAGGATATGGAGGAGGAAGAATGAATGTAAGCATAGTATTCAAAACAACAGACGGAAATCTTATAACTGAAAATAAAATACTTTCATTCAGTTTCAGAAAAGAAGCATATACACCTTATACTTCATTTTCAGCGGCATATATCGCCTCTTTTGAAAGACCCGTTGAATTTTCTGAAATAATGTTTTATACGGACAATATCATGATTCATCACGGACTTGTAAATTCATCGGAAGTAAGAAAAGACGGGAAAATTTTAAAAGGCACAGTGTCTTCCCGCAGTTTTACTTCTCTGCTGAGACAAAATCAGATGGAAACAGGTCTGTATACTCAGAAAAGCCTTAACTGGCTTGTTGACAGTTTCCGTGAAATACCGTATATCACACATGAGGACAATTCGCAGGAAAGCTATTTCTTCATCAAAAACGGTGCTTCAATGTGGGACGCTGTTGTGAACTTATCATACAAGGTATGCGGTTCATATCCTTATATAAGAGGGACTAACTGCGTTAATTTCAATGCTCCCGCAAATGCGTCCGAATTTATATACAATGAAGAAAATATGCTCGAAAAAGGCTCGCAGGTCACGGAGGACAGACTTGTAAGCCATTTCCATATGGCTGATATAAGCGGAAATTACGGACAGTATGAACTTGTAAACACCGATGTAACCGACAGACAGATTATTCGTCACAGATTCTTTGAACTTGACAGACAGTTTCTCTATAATCCACAGCAGGCTCTTGAATACCGTGACAGCTACGCATCAAGGGGCTGGAGGAGATATTTCTGCACATACAGCGGTTACAGGGGCGAAGACTTATCCGACCTCGCCTCATTCGGAAATGATATTTCGGGAAGAATATGCTGTATTGACATAAAAGGCTCATCATCTGGAATAACTACCGAAATAAGCATATACAAGGATAAATTTTACACATAAGAAAAAACTTCCGCAGAATCTGCGGAAGTTTTTTTATGCTATGCGTTTTTTAATATATCCTACTACTTCATCTCTTGGAATTTCAAGTGCATAGGCAAATTCATCATAGAGAATATTTTCCGCTTCACTGAGAAATCTTTCATCTGCGGAGCGAAGTTTCTTATGCTGTTTACTGAGTTCACTTCTGCGGATATAGAGTGTTTTTATGAGTTTGACAAGCTGATGTCTGTCCCCTGATTCGATGATATGCCTGTATTCTTCCTTGCGCCGGATTTCGTTGTCTATCCAGATGAAATCCTCATCAGGCATAACATCAATAAGTTTTTCGACTTCATCTTTTGAATATACTTTTCTCATTTTTTCGGTAAGACTGCTGTTTGAAGTGGGGACATAGAATTTATTCCTCATATCACCTACGGGGCGGAGAACATAATATTCAATATTCTCACCGCTGAAATCATGGGTTTCAATTGCTTCAATCACACATACGCCGTATGATGCATAGACCACGGCTTCATTCAAGCTGTACATAGAAAAACCTCCTGAAAATAAAAATAGTGCAGCCGCACAACCGGACTTACGTCAGATTAGCGACTACACGTTGATTACATTAATTATAACATATTTTCAGAAAAAATGTCATAGGCAATATGCACAAAAATAATTTTATTATCATATACAATTATTATTTTTCGGAGAGTATTCCGCTGTTCATTCGGAAAACTCTGTCGGCATATTTTTCTGAATCAGTTTCATGCGTTACAACAATAACAGATGCACCGTTTTCGGATATACTTTTCATAAATTCAAAAACTGTCCTTGTATTTTCATCATCAAGGTCGCCTGTCGGTTCATCAGCAAAAATTATTTGGGGCTTTTTTATCAAGGCTCTTGCAATAGCCATTCTTCTTGTTTCACCGCCTGAAAGTTCTGACGGGCGGACATCTTTGAGATTAATTATATCAAGTTTTTCCATTAGTTCATATGCGTATTTTTCGGCATCTTCACTGTATTCCCCGTAAAGTGTATACGGAAGGAGAATATTTTCCGCAACGCTTAAACTGTGTATTGCAGTCTGTCCCTGCGGAATAAATCCTGTCTTTTGATTTCTCAGCCTTGAAAGTTCCCTGTCGCTTAGAGAATATATATCCGTACCGTCAAGAAATACTTTTCCGTCAGTTGGTGTGAGAAGTCCTGCAAGCATATTCAGAAAAGTAGTTTTTCCGCTTCCTGAACGGCCTGTTATAACAGCAAGCTGTCCGTCTGAAATTTCAAAATCCGTTTCCTGTACAGCCGCAAAACGATTTGTACCTTTTGTTTCACGGATAAATTCCTTTGATATTTTTTCGGCTCTGAGCATATCAGTTATCCCCCCTGAGTATAAGTCCTGTATCTATACGGCTTATTCTGAAAGCGGAAAATCCTGCCGCAAATGCTCCCGTCAGAGATGATATTATAAGCGAAATTCCCGCATATTCTGTTATCCTTGAAATATCAGGAATCAGAAAAGGAAGATTCAAGGCACTTTCTATTGAACTGCTGAAAGGTATAACTATAACCAGTCCGATTATTATTCCTATAATACTGCCTGTTATCCCCGTTATTACAGCTTCCTGCAAAACTATTGATGCAAGTTTTTTTCTTGATGCTCCCGTTACACGCAGTATTGCAAATTCTTTTTTTCTTTCGTTCACGCTCATTGTAAATGCAAGCAGAAATATAACTGTTCCGAGTATCCATACTGCTGAAATAAGTATTCCCGTAACGTCAGATACTCCCGAAAGGCTGTCAGATACTCCCGAAATCATTTCTTTTGTCTGAATTGCCTTTACTTTTTT